>SKEY01001318.1_pt1 | contig 33027 bp, 27 predicted proteins | sample 4843871 | NCBI WGS metagenome assembly SKEY01 (sample SAMN11008797, study PRJNA524170) | human gut metagenome | biome: Human fecal sample; material: Feces; isolation source: fecal sample from pouch patient p36 | host: Homo sapiens | place: Israel: Tel-Aviv | collected 2016-12-04 | reverse complement strand
GCATTTGGGTGCTATGCGGACCGCGTCCTTAAGCTGCAAGACATTCACCGCGATACTGTTACGGTTTGTCTTCCCGAGTCGTTCGAATGGCTTCTGCTGAGCTCCGGCGTAATTTCAGGGCTAGATGCCAAAGCAGTTCTGCAAGAGCCGGAAGCGTTTGCAGACAGTGAGAAGTTTAAAAGCTGGGAGGACTTCTTCTATAAGTACTTACGCGATAAAACTGGGAATTCGGTCTTCCGGTACGACAAAGACTGCATTCCGGAGGCGTTTTGTAGGGGAAGTAATTCTGCGAAGGTTATGGCTCTTATCGCGTGCCGAAATGTCCGATAGTTTTGTTGAATAGTGTCGCGGCATCACTTCCTGCGGCATACTAAAGAAGCTGTACATGCTTCAGATTGGATTTTCATGTCTGAGATCTTCGAACCCAAGAACATCATCGTCACGGGCGGCTGCGGCTTCATCGGCAGCAACTTCGTGCACTACGTGGTCAACAACCACCCCGGGGTGCACGTGACCGTCCTGGACAAGCTGACCTACGCCGGCAACCCCGAGAACATCGCGGGGCTGCCGACGGACCGCGTGGAGCTCGTCGTCGGCGACATCTGCGACGCTGGGCTGCTCGATGAATTGGTCCCCGGCCACGACGCGATCGTCCACTACGCCGCCGAGAGCCACAACGACAACTCCATCGCCGACCCTGAGCCGTTCCTGCGCACCAACGTGGAGGGCACCTTCCGCCTGCTGGAGGCCGTCCGCAAGCACGGCGTCCGCTACCACCACGTCTCCACCGACGAGGTCTACGGCGACCTGGCGCTCGACGACCCGGCGAAGTTCACCGAGGAGACGCCGTATCACCCGTCCTCGCCGTACTCGAGCACCAAGGCCAGCTCCGACATGCTCGTGCGCGCGTGGACCCGCACCTACGGCCTCCGCACCACGATCTCCAACTGCTCCAACAACTACGGCCCCTACCAGCACGTGGAGAAGTTCATCCCCAGGCAGATCACGAACATCATCGACGGCGTCCGCCCCAAGCTCTACGGCCGCGGCGAGAACGTCCGCGACTGGATCCACACCGAGGACCACTCCTCGGCCGTCTGGGACATCCTCACCAAGGGCCGCATGGGGGAGACCTACCTCATCGGGGCCAATGGGGAGAAGAACAACATCACCGTGCTCCGCATGATCCTGGAGGCGATGGGGCGCGACCCCGAGGACTTCGACTGGGTCGCCGACCGCCCCGGCCACGACCGCCGCTACGCCATCGACAGCACCAAGCTCCAGCGCGAGCTGGGCTGGAGGCCGGCGCACACCGACTTCGCCGGGGGCCTGAAGCAGACGATCGACTGGTACGTGGAGAACGAGGCCTGGTGGCGCCCGGCCAAGGAGGCCACCGAGGCGCGCTACCGCGCACAGGGCCAGTAAGACCGCATCCCGGCGAACCGCACCGCGGGCGCCCCCGGTTACCCAACCTCTTCGATAGGAGCTTTTCCCACATGGCAGACATCGCATTCGAGAAGGACCTCTCCGTCGCCGAGACCGGCATCGGGGGCCTGAAGGTCGTCGACCTCGCCGTCCACGGCGACTCGCGCGGCTGGTTCAAGGAGAACTGGCAGCGCGCCAAGATGTGCGCCCTGGGCATCCCGGATCTCAGGGTCGTCCAGAACAACATCTCCTACAACGACAGCCGCGGCGTCACCCGCGGCATCCACGCCGAGCCCTGGGACAAGTTCATCTCCGTGGCCCGCGGCAGCGTATTCGGCGCCTGGGTCGACCTGCGCGAGGGCAGCGAGACCTTCGGCAAGGTGTTCACCTGCACCCTGGACCCGAGCAAGGCCATCTACGTCCCGCGCGGCGTGGGCAACTCCTTCCAGGCCCTGGAGGACGGCACCGCCTACACCTACCTGGTGGACGCCCACTGGTCCCTCGAGTTGAAGAGGACCTACACCTTCGTGAACCTCGCCGACCCGGAGCTCGCCATCGAGTGGCCGATTCCGCTCGATGGGGCCACCGTATCCGAGGCCGACCTCAACCACCCGATGCTCAGGGACGTCGTCCCCATGGCACCGAAGCGCACCCTCGTCACCGGCTGCAACGGCCAGCTGGGGCGCGCTGTGCGAAAACTGGCCGAGGGGCGCGGCGTCGCCAAGGACTTCGACTTCTGCGACATCGACACCTTCGACATGTCCGACCCGGACGCCTACGCACGGTACGACTGGTCGCTCTACGGCGCCGTCATCAACTGCGGCGCCTATACCGCGGTCGACAGGGCCGAGACCCCCGAGGGCCGCGTGGCCGCCTGGAAGGCCAACGCCACCGGCCCGGCCCTGCTCGCCCGCACCTGCGCCGAGCACGGGATCACCCTGGTCCACGTGTCCTCCGACTACGTCTTCGACGGCACCGCCGAGGTCCATACCGAGGACGAGCCCCTCAGCCCGCTTTCCGTCTACGGCCAGACCAAGGCCGCCGGCGACATCGCCGTGGCGGGGTGCCCGCGCCACTACATCATGCGCAGCTCCTGGGTCATCGGCGAGGGGCACAACTTCGTCAAGACCATGAAGGGCCTGTCCGACCGCGTCGCCGACCCCGAGGACAAGCTGGACAAGGTCACCGTCGTGGACGACCAGCTGGGACGCCTGACCTTCACGCGTGACATGGCCGGGGCCATCTTCCACGTGCTGGGGACGCGCGCCCCCTACGGCACCTACGACTGCACGGGCTCCGGCGCCGTCAGGTCCTGGGCCGACATCGCCCGCGCCGTCTTCGAGGCCGCCAACGGCAACGGCGAGAAGGTCGTGCCGGTCAGCACCGCCGACTACTACGCCGGCGCCGAGGGCCCCATCGCCCCGCGCCCGGTCCACTCCGCGCTCGACCTGTCCAAGCTCGAGTCCGTCGGCTTCCGCATGCCCGACTGGGAGGATGAGCTGGGGGAGTACCTCAAGACGCTCGTGTAATGATGCGGTTCCTCGATATTTGTCGAGGAACCGCTTTTCTAAGGTATTTGAACCGCGGACGGCTGGTTTAGAGGAATCGCGCCGACTGTTTTAGCTGCACCCAACAATTCCCGCTCAAGTCTGCATACTCGATGCGATCGTAGGCGACTCCAAGGTCTATGAGTTTGTTTGCCAGGGGCATATCCTCTCGCCTTACGAACGCCTTTCCGTTTGGTAGCGCAGCCGCAAGCAGAGAATCCAGATATTGCCGGGTCGTTTGGTCCATGTCGTTGCCTTTCTATGTTGTGGTTTATGGGCCGCTTCATATATTCCACTGTTTGTCAAACATCCTCGTGCGAGATTGCGCGGCGGTGCGAAATGCGCCCGTATGGCTATCAATCCGTGCTATCAACTTTCTCGACTCCGTCAAGATAGGCTTCATGGGCGTTCTTTGCCGTCGTGTGCTTTGCCTCTCTAGTTTCTTTGTCGCTGATGGCAGATGCCGCAGAAAGCCTCAATCAAGCTGGCGCGGCGCAGTCTCGTGAACGATGTCTTGGATTGTTTGTGCTCGGGGTTGCCGCCCGCCTCGATGTCAGGCGCTACGGCGCCTAGGGCGTGCGTCCGTCGATTTCGAGCGCGTGGACGCGTTGTTGTTGCGGACGATTCTCCCAGCCATGGCTTCGAACTCGGCGGCCTTCGCCCCAGTATCGATCTGTCCCACTGTGAGCTGCTTTCCGTCATGCGGTCGAGATATACAAAGTGCTTCAGCTAGATTGGTGGCGCTTATTGCTACCGCTTTGATGCAAATTTCCACTTGTTGAAAGATGACGAGCTCCATGATAATGCACAGGGCAACGGGGCCGACATGGGCTCCGGCGCTCTTTAGTTGCTGACGGTGGTTCTGTTGATGTCGCGTGGCAGTTATATATGAATGGCCTTAATAGAAGTACTTTTGTTCGCATGGGGGTGTGACGATACAACTGATTCTATGGATAAGTAGCACTCGGGCAGTTCGATTATTCGAATACCGTTTGACGAAAATACTAGACAGATGCCTTCTTCTAAAGTGTTAGGGAGTACTATTACTCCAGGCGTTTACTGCCTGGAGCATGACGTTAACATTATTTTTAGTTTCTAAAGAGTGATTGGCAGTCTTATTTGAATTCGCTGAATGGTGAATTAATGAGACTCAAGACGTCGTGGAGGGGAGTGCAACATGGGTCTTCGTGATTACCATATTCTTATTAGCCATTCGTGGGATTACAGCGATGACTATAGGACGATAAAGAGCTGGCTTGATTCAGCCGGCTACTTTAAGTGGTCGGACTATTCCGTTCCTATCGTGAATCCGATTGACGCTAAGAGCAGAGCTGAGCTTAAGCAGAGGATTGCGAATCGAATCTCTTGCTGTAGCTGCGTAATTGTTCTCTCTGGAATGTATGTCGCCTACAGCGAGTGGATTGACTATGAGATCGAAACCGCTTTGAGGTACAACAAACCCATCATTGGGGTTAGGCCATGGGGTCAGTTGCGTGTCCCTGATGAAGTGTCCTCTAATGCCGACATTATGGTTGGTTGGACAAGGGACGGTATTGTTAACGCTGTTCGCCAATATGCACTTTAGGAGAACCATGTTTTTTAACAAGCGAAATTCAGACGCGAATTCCTCAAAGCCGTTGCCCGAAAAGCAACAGCCGACTAGTCACCCCAATCCGCCAATCAGGGTTGTTCGTGGCAATCCCGAAAAGATGCCCGAGTTCCCATGCCCAGGATCTCCCTGCCCTGGATCCCCTTCGCCTCGTCCGGAAAAGAAGAATTAAATGGGTAAACGCAGCCGAAAGCAAATAGAGGGGGAGGGTGCAGTCCCGGGTTTCGATTCAGTTGACTATTCTGCCGAATATCTTTCATGGATGACCGAGCTGTCTTATCAGACAGAACTTAGTCGGCGTGATTCATATGAGCATTTGTCTAACTGTTTGCTAAGCTGCGTCTCCATTATTTCCGTCGCTTTATTGACGGTGGCCCCGCTGTTATTTGAGAGATATAGCTACAACGACAACGGGGCTGCCGCGTCTTTTGTTCTGCTGGCGAGTGGCTATGTTGTCGTCATGCTGCTGCTAGGCGCTTCATTTCTGCTGTCGTTGCTTAGTCAAGTCAGGCTCAAGATGAGCGTTCTCGCATCACCGATGGATTTGAATGATTTCGTTGCGGGCGAGATTAAACGAGGTGCGCCTTTCGCCTCTCCGATGGAAGTTGCCGAAGGTAAGGTAAGGGCGGTGCAGTCCCACTTTGAATCGCTTAATCGCAAGAACGAGTACATGAGAAAGTGCCTAAAGGCATCGATGGTTCTGCTGATCGTGGCTGTTTCGGTATGCTTGTTCTTGGTTTGTCTGTTTTCGTTATTTGAGTTTTTATTGCCACCGTTTTGGAGTTGATGTAATGCAGGATCGCAAGGCGCTTGTCGTCGGTATTGATGAATATGCATCGACTCCGCTTTATGGCTGTGTTGCCGATGCTAAAGCGGTTGCCGAGGTCTTGGCTAAAAACGGAGACGGCTCTCCAAATTTTGAGATTCGTTTTGTGATGAATGTCGAGTCTCCTCATGTATTGAGACAGATGGTCGATGATTGTTTTTCGGGGGAACCCGAGATTGCGTTGCTATATTTTGCCGGGCACGGCGGTAGATGCGACGCTACTAAAAATGGATTCATCTTATCAGGTTGGGGCTATCCAGAGGGTCAGCTCTCTCTCGACGAGATCCTGACAATAGCAAATCGGTCCAAGGCTAGGAATCGCGTAATTCTCCTTGATAGCTGTAATTCTGGGTGCATGGGGGCTCCTGGCGTACTGGGCGGGACTTCCTCAATGCTCGGTGAGGGTCTAACAATTCTGAGCGCATGTTGTGCTAACGAATGTGCTGAGGAGCTTAACGGGCGCGGGACATTTACGTCGCTTCTGGTGGATGCGCTAAATGGCGGTGCAGCAGACGTGATGGGTCACGTTACTCCTGGTGGGGTCTACGCGTATATTGATAAGGCTCTCGGGCCATGGGATCAGCGGCCTGTGTTTAGGACTAATGTCAACTCGTTTATTTCGCTAAGAAAAGTCGTTTCGCAGGTTCCGGATAGTGTCTTGCGGCAGCTGCCGTCTTTGTTTGATGCGCCCGGCGCTCAACTGTCCTTGGATCCGTCTTTTGAGCCCACCAATAGCCCCGATTGGGAAGAACATAAAATTGTTGAGCCCTATGCGACTAGGGATAATATGGAGAAGTTCAAGATCCTTCAGCAGTTGGAGGGTATTGGCCTTGTCCGCCCTGTTGGGGCAGAGCATATGTACTTTGCCGCCATGGAATCTAAGTCGTGCGAACTGACGGCTCTGGGCAAGCAGTATTGGCGCCTTGCCGATACAGGGAAGATATAGCTGCTTGTCGGATTCAATTGCGTTGCTATCAGACAGGTTAAAATTCTAATGGTTGTTATTTTCAGGCGCTTTAGCCTTGTCTGTATATAGGGTGTGTTGTAAATGCTGTTCAACTTAATTGTTCGTGCCAATGAGACGCAGCCAATGTTGCCTTCTAGGATGTTCGAGGGAACTCCTGAGCAGTTGACGAGCGCCTATAGGACTGGCACCGGTTTTGACTTTAATGCTCTTGCTCAGCTTCCTACTGTTATGACGCGCGAATTTGAGTCGGATGATATGGGTGCCGTGGCCACGCTTGGATATATGGATACCCCGTCTATCAACCCCGTGATCTCCAAGCCTATTCTACGGTTTCCATCGCAGGCATTGTTGAATCTTGGTCTACTTGACGAGAACTGCTGGCAAAACAAGCGTACTCATTGGAGACTTTGCGAAGGAGATCCTTTTCGCCTGTTTTCAAAGTCTCTTGATAACTCCCCCTTGGCGATCGAACCTAAAAGGTCTAGTGCTTGTGACCCAAATCTAATTGCCGTCATGATGCCATTCACCGATGACCCTTCAATAGATCCTGTATATTCGGCGTTGGTCGAAGGCTCTAAGAGGGCGGGTAAGAATTGTAAACGCGTAGACGAGATATTGACTCCCACAGATATTACGGAAGACATATTTAAACTGATTGCGTCTAGCTCTTCGGTAATTGCAGACATTACTGGCCTGAATTCAAATGTTATGTTCGAAGCGGGCTATGCGATTGGAATGGGTAAGCGGACCGTTTTGTTACACCAAGATGATGTTCCTAAGTTGCCTTTTGATGTCAGTCACAGGAGGGTATTTACCTATAAGCGGAATAAGGACGGATTGGCGATACTTTCAGACAGGATTTTCAAAATATTGACGAATGCTCAATGAGTGCTTTCTTGAGCACTGCCGAATACCGCGATTCTGCTGCGTCGATATTGCGCTTGGACACCGGGGCAGACTTGGCTTCGGTGTCCATTTGTTGCTAGTTGCCGGCCTCACGATGCTGTCGAATGTCGCTCTCGCGCATGCCGACTCAGCACGCGTTGTGCGATACCGCTCATCTATCAAACGTCGTGACTTGTCGAATTGTTAGGTAATCTGTTCGCTCACGGTCTCATAATCAAATAGACGCAATCCCTCTTCCATGGAGATCAAATGTCTGAGCCGTTCGTCGTAAAACTTGCCTGCTGCAACATCATTAACTGCGCAACTATTACGTTAAAACCCAATGTAACCACTGTTTTGCACGGAATGGACAGGGCGATGCATATGACGGGGTCGAGGCCGTAAAAGTTACTTTTCGAAAGAATCTTGACGGCACCTTATTCGTAGGGTTTTTCGCCTACGGTGAGGTCGTGAACATCAATCGCAAGCGCGGAACTATCAATCGGGGCCGAAAAGAAGGGCGAGCTGAAGTGCTGCATGTTGCTGCTTCCGAAAGCATCCAAGTGGGGGCTTGCTGGCGGTCTAGGGCGTACACTATGGCTGAAGCCATTACGGCGGGCTGGCTAATTGTTAGAAGGTGAGCATGGGATACAAAATCCGTTCATCGGAAAAGACATCTTCCTCGGCTAGCGAGATGGAGACTAAGGCGCTCCTCCATCTGCTCTGTGAGGATGGAGGCAATGGAAACATCGTTGGGTTTGCCATCGACTTCTTCAACGATGTTACAGGGATGGACCGGAACGCCCTTAGGCTTTATGACATACAGTCTAAGGGCACCGATTCTGGCCCATCGGCTTTAGGCCAAGAGTTGGTTACCTTATATAAGAATTACATCAGCGAATTCAAGAGGTTCTTTGTTGCTCAAATTCTTTTTGTGCGTAGCGTGACTAGGCCAGTCCTTGGGGACCAGTTGCTCACTGAGTTCAGGTACCGCGATATGACGGAAGCTGCTCAGATAAAGCTCCGTTCAAGTTTCGTGCAGATGTGCAGAGATAAGACATACATTGATAATGACTTCTTGGACGATGAAGCCATAGATGCCTTCCTTGATCAGGTCCTATTTGTTGTTGCAAAATCTGATAAGGAAGATTATATTCGTCCTCTTATCAAGACAAATAATGCTCTGGGCACGACAGACAGAGATTTGCGGGCAATATTCGCTGAAATTAGAAAAAAGCAACTCGGCATAAAAACCTCTTCAAAGGTCGAGGGACTTGAGCTTAAGAGTCCGTCTGAGGCCTACAACTCCGGTCGCATTCTTAGGAGATCTGATATTGAGTTACTTGTCATCTCGCGAGTACTTAACAGAAACCCATTAAAGGCAGGCGTGCCTAAACCCTTTGAATCAATTTACAACGGCTTCGAAGAGGATTATGCAGAAGAAATGCTGGAAGGTTGTCAAAACGATCTCGCCAAGCAAATGTTCACTACACCTGAGGCGTCTGCCTTTTGGAAACTTCTGAACGACATTGTGACAGCAATAAAAAATGATCCGGACAAAGGTGTCGAAGAAATTTATAGGGAAATCCCCTTATCTACTTTGGATAGCTGTAGGCAAATGGATGCTCTGTCACATCAGTACTTTATATCGATTGCTAAGGAGGGGCTGAAAATTGATAAAGATTAAGGCTGTCTATATCGGAAATGGCGCAGAGTCCTATATTGAGGATAGGTTAACTGATGGCATCAACGTCATCTATAGTCTCGATAATAACCGTGGGAAAACAGTCTTGATGCAGGGTGCGATGTATGCTCTCGGTGCAATCCCGACGTTTCCTGAGCGCTTCCCTTATAAGGAGTACATTTATATCGTTGACCTTGATATCGACGGCAATGAGGTGTCTGTTCTGCGAAGCCGAAATACCTTTGCTGTTAAGACATCTGATAGTCTGAGTCTGTTCGAGAGCGAGGCGGATTACTCCCGATACTGGAGTGAGAATTTCAGAAGTTTGCCGAGCATCGTTAAAAACGGGCGATTGACGTCATCTGGCCTTCAGCTCTATACGCAGATGGCGTTTATCGGACAAGATGATATTTCATCCGCAAAGATAACTGCTGGTCAGTTTAATAAGGATGATTTCACTGAGATGCTTTATGCCATTGCGGGGCTTGACGGGAGGGAACTTGATTCGGCCGAGGAGGTTGCGCTCAAACGCCGTAGAGATGAACTGAAGGGGCAAATTAAATCGTTGGCGAAAGAAGCATCTGCGTTAAAAGCGAGAGGCACGGCGCTGTCTGCAATTAGCGTAACAACTGACGCGCGTGATATGCAAGAGTTCCTAAAAGAACTTGATTCCGCACGTGCCGAGGTTGCCGATTTAAGGAAGACGCGTAGTCGCTATCTGGCTCGTTTGACCAAGAATCAAATAGTTCTTGACGAGCTTAATTCATTGAGCCGCGAAGTAAAATCGGGTAAACTCGTGTGCCTTAAATGCGGCAGCGTCTCAGTTGGATATCAGATGGCCGACTCGGATGTTATTTTCGATGTCACATCTCCTGACATGAGAACTCAAATTATCAATACACTTAAGGAGCGTATCTATTCAATCGAGGCAGACCTTGATGACCTGGAACGCAATCTGCGGAAGTCGCAGAATCGCTTGAGTGATCTTCTTTCCAAAAATGATGAATTTAGCCTGATGGATGTTGTTCCCTGCAAAGATGAATATCTAAATGAACAGGAAATAGATCAAAAAATGCAGGAGGCTCAAAGGGAACTGGATGACGTTAAGGATAAGCTTGAATCAGACAGAGTTTTGACAAGTGAAATCGCAAAACTGAGAAAAGAGTTTATGGACGACCTTCTTGGAAAGATGAATCTGGCAAGAAGGGCAATCTCGGATAATACTGAGGAATCTTCTTACGAAAGTTTGTTCAGCACCAAAGCAAACGTTTATTCGGGGAGCGACGGCACCATCTATTTTGCCGCTAGGACCTTTGCGATTGCTTCCAAGATCGATCACGGCATGCCAATAATGATTGATTCGTTCAGGGCCGACGATCTTTCTTCCGACCGCGAAGACCGGCTTTTGGATCTCCTGGGTAAACTTGACAATCAGATTATCCTAACAACGACGATTAAACGCGAAGAAAGTGCCGGCCCCGATGCGTCAAAGTACGAGAGAGACCCGCGCGTCTATGCTATTAACTATTCGAACCATGAAATCAATAGGATAATGAGTGATGTCTATAATGATCGTTTTGCCGAAAAGGCGGCAGACTTCGGATTGGTTCTTAGATAGAAGCCCTCTATTTTTATGTCTATTGTTCGTGTCACGCGAGACCTGTTGATTGCGATATTGTGTATGGTGCCGGGGTTGATCGATTTTATCCACCGTATCTTGTAGCTAGAAATGAATTGCCCTAATGGGACGCTTGTGTTCGCATGGATAATCACGACGGTATTATTGTTACCATGGATAAGCTTTGCTTTTCGTACGGCATGACCCGTGCCGCTGGTTTAGCATTTGCTCGCCTGTACCCATATCACAGAGGGCTGTTGGGGCAGGCCTTCGTTTGGGATAACCGGGTTTGCGGCTTGGCTTTTGTTGATTTCGGGTTCTTCGTCAGCTTAGATTGACTGTTCTTGTGCTTCGGTAATTATTCCGACAAGGCTTTAAGGCCTTTAATTAGTTTCTCAAATAGGTCCCAATAAAAGTCAAGTTGCTCTACCGCTGGCAGTGCCATATCATCGCGATGCAGCATGCAGCAGATTTCTGGAGTTGGTTCCACTAGAGCGAACGTCCCTCTTTGCCATGAATAATGAACCCCTGCAATTCGTATAGGACTCTTGCTAGTAAAGTAGCTCGGGCCTAGCACATCTTGTGGTCCTGGAAGCAATTTTTTCACATTGTTGTCTAGGTCTTGGCCCCAATAAGATAAGAGTATTCCAGGCCGATTGGTTAGGTAGACAGACAGTAGTTTGCATAAATATTCGAGTGATATTTGGGTTTGTACAACGTTAAACCCACGATGTCCCGCGTCATTTATCTCTTTCATTCTCGTAAGAAACAACACGTCACGCGGTTTATCTAGCTTTAAGAAAAGGTCGATGTAGTTACTGCCTGTTTTGGCAAGCTTTGTATCAATCAGCTTCGTTTCAATAAATTTTTGCATTAGTTCACTTAGCTGGTCGAACACTTCCTTAGTAAGGATATGAATATCGATTTCGGGATTACTTCTGATGTAGTTTTTGACTTTAGTGTTGAGATAGCTCGCAATATGACCATTTAGCATTTTTGAGTCATCGAGAATGATACTCGATTTGATAGTGCCGTCTTCCTCGAACTTTCTGCTTAGTTTTAACGGGACGGCTCCCTCGTGTTGATATATATTCCTTAGCTTATAGAGCAATGCATAAGAGTTGCCGTTGTCGTAAATCTTTGAAATCTCATTATCAAAAGAATTTGCTACGCAGTCTCCGTAAGCGGTGTGCAATTGTCTTTTGTAATGGGTGACGGTCCGTACAACTGACTCTACGTAGTGCTCGGTAGCTGCTTGCGCTGCCTTCATCGACTTACGGTCATTTGGATCGATTGCATTAATGGACACGGTGAGCTCAGATTGAGCGTCTTCGAAATCTAGGATGATCTCAGTTAAGTTAGAGATGCTTATTAGCTTCTCGAGTTCTGCTTTTGCCGCTTCATATTCGTCTTTTTGAAGTGGTATTTCACAGTTTAGGACCGCTTCAGTATCTTGCTCTTTAGCTTTTGTAATGGTGAAGTATCCGTAGGAGCATCCAGTATCTTCTATTTGTCCCTTTTGTTTGTTTGATTCAGCCATAATCCCTTTTCTTCTTTGAGGGCTGTTGGAGCGAGATGACTAAAGATTTTGGTTTCTTCAGCTCCGTTTTTCCCGCGATCGCTTTCTTTGCTTGCTATATTCTTGCCCTTGGCGCTTTATGTGTTATTTGAAGCGGGACACCTTTGCTCCCATAACAAATGAAAGTCACGGTCTCATCTGGGGAGTTGCATAGTTTGAAAAGCTTCGATCTCTCTATTGCTTGGTAAGCATCTGCATCCAGTCTTTGCATCATAAGTCTATTGAGTAGAAAAAGCGCTCCCATCGCTTTGATGACGTTGCCCTGATTGGCTTTTTCGTAATTGGCTAAGCCTCGATCTGGATCGATTGATGCTCTGGAGTGTTTGACTGTATTGTAGTCAGTCCACCATTGGAGGCGCTTTGAGCCTGGCGCTTTTACATAGATGGTTTGTCCCTTTTTATTTGTTGCTATGGTTTGTTGCCAGCTATCAAAGGGTTTTAATTGCATCCCATTCTTAAATTGGAGGACTTTCGTATCTATCCCTGGGAAAGATTGGCAAAGATAGTATCCCCACTTAGAAATTGTGCAGTTGTTTAGATCTGCCTCAGGAAAGAAGTGCGTCCCAATAGCTTTTGCCAGCGAGTCAACTTCACCGCAGGTAGACAAAAGCAAGGTGAGGTATTCGATTGAAAATGCCTCTGTATTCCTCTGCGAGAATGCGCAGCACCTTTCTGTCTGCAGGAGACGATCTTCAAGGGCTAAGTAGTAGGTCCAGTATGTTTGCCGGAACGATTCGAAAGTGCTAATTGGTGACTGTTCTGACATGCGCATCTCCTCATGTCGTAATTAAGGGAAAGCCTCGTGGAGGTTCGTTAATTAGTTTAAAACTATCGATGTTAAGCAAGGAATCCACTTCTTCTTTTATGTGGATCAGGCTGATGTCTGCTTGTTTGATTGCAATCGAATATTGCGTAGCATCACTGTCGATATTGCGCTTGGTTACCGGTGCCGACATAGTTCTCGCTGTCTTTGTGTTGTCAGCGGTTGACATTGCTGCGCTGCCACATGTTGATTTCTCCCATGCTGACCTTGGTTCTATTTTGCGATGCCGTTCATCTATCAAACGGCGTGACTCACGGAGTTGGAAGGAAATTTGCTCGCTTGCTATTTCATAATTAACAACATATAAACGCCTCTTCAACGGAGTTCGAATGTCTGAACCAATTGTCGTAAAGCTTGCCTGCTGTAACAACATTGACTGCGCAACTATTACGCTAAAACCCAATGCAACCACTGTTCTGCACGGAATGAACGGCTCCGGTAAGAGCTCGGTTGCAAAAGCGATTCAGCTTTATAACGGCGATGACGGGCAGACGTTAGAAGTATTGAAACCCTATGCCTCAGAATCTCTGCCATCTGTTGAAGGTCTGCCGTCGGATGCAAATATCCTCGTATTTAATGAAGACTATGTCGACAGCACGCTGTTTAAAGGCGACATGGAGCTAATCGAAAACGGATATAAGATCTTCGTTGATACTCCTGAATATCGTAAAGCGGCAAAAGCAACAGACGAATTGCTGGCGGACGCCGTTATAAGGTTGCGAGATGAGGGCAAGGTTGCCGAATTGCTCACTACGGTTAATAACTTGTTGTCCTGCTTCGGGAAGGTTTCTAGGCAGACTTATTCAAAGACAAGCCCAATTGCGAAAGGCGTCGTGTTAAACGGAAACCTTGTTGAGCACGTTTCTCCAAAGTTCAAATCGTTCACTTCGCTAATCCAAGCAGACAATGCCAAAGAATGGCTACTGTGGCGCGGCAAGGGCGGTAAATTCAGCTCTCGGGGCGTATGTCCGTACTGTGGTAAGACTCTCGCGCAGTCTGAGCTGGAAATATGCAATGAAATGCAGGCCACATACGGCGGAAAGTATATTGATAGCTACACAAAAACAATCGCGACTTTTGGGGAAGCGGAGGTTCTTCTTAGCGAAAACGCCCGTACGCAGGCTGATGCAATTTTACGCGGGAGGCTAGAAGAAGAGCCCAATCCCGAGAATGAAGCCTTTTTAACCGGCATAAAAACGGACGCGGAGGGGCTTAGGGCAAAGCTCGAGAAAATTCAGCAGCTTAATTATTCGTCCCTGAAGGATGAAGATAAGGGTGCCGACTACTTCGAAGGCTTAAAAATCCATGTCGAGCTTCTCGAAAAGATGAATTCGCAATTCGCGGTTGAACGTATTAATAGCATTAACGCTGTGTTGGATGATCTTTCGTCCAAGGTGAGAGACATCCAATTCGCCATCGGTCGTCAAAGTGCAGCATTAAGGAAATCCATCAAGGCATCGATGGCCGAAATGAATGCTTTTCTGGAGTCGGCAGGATTTCCCTACGAGATCTCAATCGCTTCGCCAGATGGCTCTCGCTGTGCCGTCTCACTGAAGCCTCGCGGGCTCGAGATGAACGTCAAGGATTTAAAGTCGCACCTAAGCTATGGCGAGCGTAATTCGCTTGCGATTGCATTGTTTTCCGCTCAGGTGAAAAGTGAGAAGCCGGATATGGTTGTGCTCGACGACCCGATTTCTTCCTTTGATCAAAATAAGAAATACGCGATTCTGCAAAGGTTATTTTCGAAATCTAAGGGTGTCTGTCGTGGGATTACAACGTTGCTGCTGACCCATGACTTTGAAACGCTCATCATGATCGGCAAAGTCCACAAGGATCTTCTGTGCGATACATCCTGCTTTTATGCTCGCAACGATGGCGGCGAGTTATCCCTGATACCTGTTGAGGATGATGATTTTAACAGTGCGGTACAGTGCTTTAAGGCCATCGTGGCGAGCGACGCATCCCTGCCTTATAGAATTGCGCTTGCTAGGAGAGCGGTTGAAATTGCGTACGGAAAGTCGCCTGCCTGGCACGTTTTATCAAGTTTGATGCATCGTCGGGAAGTTGCGACGATGCACGAGCAAGAGCTTACTGACGAAGAGTGGAAGGAAGCAAAAAAGCAGCTTGAGGATATCGGTTTAAAGGACTTTAACTACCAGGACTTATTGAGCCAGCTTGGAAATGCGGAGCTGCTGTCCGTTTATGATCAAGAGCCTTCACCCGTTGAGAAAATCTGCGCGTTTAGATTACTCGCTGACAACAATGCTGGTGAAATGAGTCAGGTCTGCAATCGTGCCAATATCGATGAGACGGTGTTTAAATTTGCAAACGAATACTTCCATATCGAAAACCTCATGGCGTATCAGTTCGACCCCGTTAAGTTCAATACAGTTCCGGCAGGAATCATCGAAACCTGCGACAAGCTGATTGCCGGGTTTAAGAGACAATGCGAGCAGTGGGCTAATGCTGACAATTAGCGGCATCTCCTTGGTGTCCCTCTTTTATAAAGGCATTCCATTTGCACACTTTTGTGCTGGTTCAAGGATTGATTTGGAAGATTGGTGGCACTGGATTGACGGACCCCGGGTTCTCGCTTAAAGTAACTCTTGTGATGAGGCCTTGCGACGGTACGTCCGGCTTGGTCCGTGGGAACCGCCGAAAGGCGGTTTTCGCGTTTAAGGGGTCCAAATGGATAAACCATTTAAATCTATTGATGAGCAGATTGCTATTCTTGAAAGCCGTGGACTCGAATGCGATAACAGTACTCGTTTAGTTTTGGAGCGCGAGGGGTACTATCCGGTTGTTAACGGCTACAAGGATTTGTTTCTCGGCCAACGGGGAGATTCTTGCCAAGAGGTTTTCGTAAAAGGGACCAAGTTTTCTGATATCTATCGTTTATTCGAATTCGATCGAACGTTGCGCCTGCTGATGTTTGAGTATTTTAACAAGGCGGAAGCAGTTCTTAAAACCGTCTGCTCTTATCGGTTTGCCATGGCTCATAAAGATAACCCAGAAGCATACCTTGATAGAGATTCCTATCGTGCTGATGCCGGCTATCGAAAAAAGATCGACAAGCTTATCGGTGATTTCGAGAAGGTGCTATGTAGGTCTAAAAAATGGAACAGTGATTATAAAAGGGACTACATTCGTCATTATGAAAATAATCACGATAATACGCCGGTATGGATTCTTATGAATTATTTAATGCTTGGCCAGGCATTCAAGTTTTTTGAGTTTCAACCAGAAAGTATGAGAAATTCCATTGCCAAGTCGTTTTCCGATCTTTATTCCGAGACGCATGAAGTCGATAAACGCATCAGCCCTCGAAGGCTGAGGCTCGCATACGATCACATCAAAGATTTTCGAAACATCTGCGCACATGATGAGCGTCTGTTCTGTGCGAAGGTGTCTCCGTCCTGTGACGTTAATTTCGTCGACGTTTTAAATGATCTTGAGCTTGTGCTGACGAAGGATGATTTCAATAAGCTCCGTCGTCAAATATTGCTTAACGCAGTCAAGTTGAGTGATTCGCTGAACACGGATGCCAGCGCTAAAGTTCTATTTGCCATGGGTGTCAAAGATTGTCGAAGTGTGTTCCCTAAGGAGCTGCTTGGGCTGTAGGGTGATGCGCCTTCTTCTTGAGCTTGCGCAGAAGATGGTCGAGACTATGCCGTGGATTGGTGCTATCAGCTTTGATCTTGGTCCTGCGCCCGTGCTGAAGGAAATCCAGTGCAAGGACCTGCCTGTGCGTTTTGCTGGGCGGGCCTTCTTGTGCCGCGGGCGCGGAGAGCCTGATCATCGCGGTCGACACGTACTGCGGGCCGGGCGTGTCGGGCCCCGGCTGAGCCTGGACCGATGCCGACCACCTGGAGTCCAGCGGCTACGCGGGCGAGGCCATCGGCGCCGACGGCGGGGTGATTATGAAAGGCAGGAATCAGCTCATTACGAAGCGTTCGGATGGCAATTGGCAGGTTAAGGGCGAAGGAGCAAGTCGAGCTTCCTTCATTACGACGACCCGGAGCGAGGCGATAAAGCTCGGTCGACGCATTTGCTCCAATCAAGAGTCGGAGTTGATCATTCATCGTCGCGACGGCAGAATCCGCGCAAAGGATTCCCATGGGCACGACCCCTTCCCGCCGGGGATAAGGATTCGGCTTCGTAGCAACACAGCGGGCCCGTAACAGCGTGCCTGCTGTCGCAAGATCGGCTTCAACATTGTGGCGAAATGCGGGCTTGGGGCTAATTCTTCGGGCGGAGGTCCAGTCTCTTAGCTGAAGAAGGGGTTATTGGCCAGTTTTCTGTAAACAGTTCCGTTTATACTAATGAGCACCAGATGAAAGGTGAGGAGGTCATGCACGATGAATTCAATGGTGAAAACGTTTCCGACATGGCCGGGTCTGGATATGAGCAAGAGGGTTTCCGAGGCGAGGGCTCGCTCGACGAGAAGCTCGAACAAGATGGTCACCGTGATGGCGGCCAGAATCATCTCGGAGAAGTCTTTAAAGGTAAAGACCTCGAAGTAGAGGGGGAGTTTGCGACTGCAACTCCAGAGAAGCAGGCAGAGATCATTGCGTCGAGCCTTTGGAGCGGCATTCTTCCCCCACCGGATGAATTCTCAAAGTATCCTGTTGAGGTTCAGCATGAAATTGTGCGATGGGCATCTGTTTCTGTTGAGAGTCAATCTAGGTTAATTGAAGCTGCCACCGCGTTGGATAGGGCAGAGTCGGCTCGACTTGACGCCATGAATAAGGTCGATGCCGAGCAGATTCCTCGGGCGCAATATGGAACGATACTTCTTAATCTTGCGCTGATAGTCGGTGCCATCATTTTGGGCTGTTTGGATAGAACAACCGTTGCCTGTTCTCTTGTGGGCGGACTTGCAGCGATCAATGTTCTCAATCTATTCGTGTCCAATCGTTCTTCTAAAAAATGATGCTGCGATATGATGTCCTAAATGAAAAATGAAAGCCTGCGATAGGCCATCGTTTTGCAAGGGGGTTCCTTTCTAACGGAGGGCATCCCCTAGTTTTATTTAGATGGAATTTGGGATGAACGACTGCGTTGCCAATCGTCGCTTTGTTGGGTTGCTTGACGTTACGGTAAGATGTTCTTAGTGATGCAGTCGCCGTGGACTCTACGTGAGGCGGAGACAAAGAAGGGTCGATGCTCGGTTTCCGGCAACGGCCCTTTGACGTTTCCGCGACAACTGGATGTTGTCGCGGATGCTGCGATTTACGCTTTAACTCACGATGCAGAGCCGCATTTTCCGGAAGTGCGGGGAAAAATCGGAAATCGCCGAGCGCAACCTGATTTTAGGCAACAAAACCGCAGGTCGCGTAAGCGTGAAACCGGGGTCTGGTCGGCCGATCTTGATTTTTCCCCGCACTTCCGGAACCGCCCGTTGGAAGTATGCGGCAAATTCCGGAACCCACGAGCACACCGCCCTTTTTGCGCAGAGAAACCGCAGGTAGAGGCGTCGCGGCATCCCGGTGCGCTCGGCAAGTTTAGAATTTGCCGCATACTTCCGGTTTTTGCCTCGGTGGCAGGCCGCGTCCACTTATATCCTCGGCTAGATAATGGACAAAACAGCCAATTCCGTATCCATACTAAAACGCCGGCAGGGGGGAAATTGCTCCTGCCGGCGTTGGCGTGCCTGCTTGTGCTCTTTTCGGCTCGCGCAGAGGCCCGTTTTGGACTCTTACGCCTCCGTGGGCTCCACGCCCAGCTCGTTGCGGACGAGCTCGAATGCTGCGGCGATGGCCTTGTCCATGTCGTAGTACTTGTAGCCGCCCAGGCGACCGGCAAAGATAACGTCGCCCTCCTGCGCCGCCAGCTCCTCGTACTGCTTGTACAGGGCCTCGTTCTTGGCGTCGTTGATGGGATAGTAGGGCTCGTCGCCGGGCTTCCAGTCGGCCGGGTACTCGCGCGTGATGACGGTCTTGTCCTGTGTACCGAACTCAAAGTGCTTGTGCTCGATGATGCGCGTGTAGGGGATTTCGCGCTCGGTGTAGTTGACCACGGCCACGCCCTGGTGGTCCTGCTCGTCGAGGGTCTCGGTCTCAAAGCGCAGGCTGCGGTACTCCAGCGTGCCCAGCTTAAAGTCGTAGAACGCGTCGATGGGGCCGCAGTAGATTGTCTTGGCGGCGATATCGGGCTCGGCGGCGGCCAGCTCCTTGTACTCCACGCCGCAGCGCACCTCGACGCCCTCGAGCATGTTGGCGACCATCTTGGTGTAGCCGCCCATGGGGATGCCCTGGTAGCGGTCGTTGAAGTAGTTGTTGTCGTAGGTGAAGCGGCAGGGGAGGCGCTTGATGATGCTCGCGGGCAGGTCGCGGCAGTCGCGGCCCCACTGCTTCTCGGTGTAGCCCTTCACGAGCGTCTCGAAGATGTCGCGGCCGACGAGCGACAGCGCCTGTTCCTCGAGGTTCTGCGGCTCGCCGATGTTCTCGGCGGCCACCTGCTCGGCGATCTTGGCGCGGGCGTCTGCCGGCGTGACGACGCCCGGCCACATCTTGGCGAAGGTGTTCATGTTGAAGGGCATGTTGTACATGCTGCCGCGGAAGTTGGCGACCGGCGAGTTGACGTAGTTGTTGAACTCGGCGAAGCGGTTGACGTAGTCCCAGACGTCCCTCATGGAGGTGTGGAAGATGTGGGCGCCGTAGCGATGGACCTGGATGCCCTCGACGTCCTCGGTGTAGACGTTGCCGGCGATGTGGTCACGGCGGTCGATGACCAGGACCGACTTGCCGGCGCGCCTGGCGGCGTTGGCGAAGACGGCGCCCGAAAGGCCGGCACCGACGACAAGGTAATCGTACTGGGACATGGATTTGCTCCTTTTGATTTGGTGTTGGGTGGGGTTAGCGGAACAAGTGCAGCTGATCGATTAATGCTGCTGGGTTAGTTCCGATTTCATAAATGTAGCAGATGATGCCTGTCTGAATTCAATTTGTGCTGAAGCCGCTGTCGGCCTTGTTTGGCATCGCCGGTTGTATCAGCGGCTTGCGCCTGGTACGCAGCGGCTTCCGAGGCTGAATTGCTTCCGCTGCGGCTGCTATGGGCATAGTCGCGCCGACCATGGACGTGCACGCGATCGCGCAGAGCAGGTAGTAATGGGTCGTTTCATAGCGGAGCCTCTCGGTGAGCAGCCAATAGGGTCCGAAGGCAGCTCCAGACCAGCACTCCGCACATATTTGTTAGGGTATATTTTACGGGAACCCCAGTCAACATCAGCGAACTTGCTGGGGGATGTTGGGGAGGGGAAGTAGCTGACTGTTGGGACGTTTGTCATTGGCGGCGTCCCGCTCGTGCTTCGTTGACTATACGTGATGCGGCAGCTCCAGCATGAGGCCGTCTTGCGACTCTTCGAGGCTCGGCACCGAGGCCTTCCAGGAAAAGTCCGCGAGGCTGCTGCTTAGGTCAAGCTCTGCATGGCCGTATTCTTCAATTTTGCAGCCAGGGTGATTCTCGTCTGGTGAAAGGCGACATTCGACCGGACGCGACCCGATGATTCGATACTCCTTCTGATATGCGTACTTGGGCGTTTTGATAACGAGATTGTGCGGGATGTCCTCAAAGATCTCGCGTATCAGTTTTGGCCCGGGGACGCCGTAGGAGATGGGGCCGTGGGCGTAGATGCTTCCGTCGTCGGTGGTGTGTCTGTCGGCGAGGCGCGCGAAGCTGTCGTACCGCACAATGCCGATCCACCCGTCCGCGCACCCGAACTCCTGGATCATGCGTATCGGGATTTTTACGGCGTTGTCGACGATATCGTTCTCGCGGACCGTATACATGCAGTAGATGGGCAGGCAAGTATATCCGTAGAGGCACACCCCGGGAGCCATGGACGCCTCGAGCGGATCGCCCTGCTCGCCAGACAGGCCATGGTAGTAGCCGGCCGCGTTCATGTAGAGGTACCCGTTCAATAGGTCGTCGATGTATGCTTCCTTGGGTGCGAACTTGAGTAGATATGCGATGCCGTCTTTGAGCATAGAAGATCCTTTCTTGGGTGGAGGTGCCCGGGTCGCCTTGTGCATTCCGGTTTCTCACTGCCAAGATAAGGGAAATTTTAAGAACCTTCGTGCCGGATTGGCGTGGATCTGCGCCGCTTGGGCGTGCTGCCTCATTAGGACGTTGAGGCTCGCGCAGCAAAGAGCTCCGGAGGCTTTATTCCGACCCGCTAAGAAATGGTCTGCTAGTAGATCGGTTTTAGTAGCTCGGCTCAGCTTGACTGTGCGATATTCACTTCCTTGTTTGCTTCACGAGCAATACGATACTGGTCATCGTATCCGAATTTAAGGGATACGCATGTCGATGCATCGAGGTCGAAAACGTAATTGTATCCAGGGACCGAGACGATAACAGATGCGAACTGGCATGAGTGACCTTGGGTTTCTTTATCCATGTTGGAGAGCGCTTCGCGAATCATTTTTTCGTCAGCAAGAATAGTTGATTTGATAAACAACTCATTTCGTTTAAAAAGTTCGTAATCGCCGGAGTTGAGTCTTTTAAGTTTTTTGCAATGGGCGTTAAATATCGGCTCGAACGAATCCATGCCATTTGGGCCAAACAGTATTCCGCTTTCATAATGCGCTCCGCATTGTTCAATTCGTTTGATTTGGCGTTGTTTCCAAGACGGGTCATTGATGTATGCGAGTTTGGAATAAAGGGATTCCGCCTCTCTGCTCTCTTGCGACTGGGAGTCTGTTACCTCGATGCCCAGGGACTGTGCACGATCGATCAGATCCGGTTTGTCGCTGTAAGTCAAATTGCCATATTTGTCGCTATCGATAAATTGCAGAACAAGTCTCGCATAACACTCCCAGATATCGATCTTGGTCCTGTCAAGGATGGGCTTGACGTAGCTTTCGCTATCAATGGGACTATGCATATGGCTCACCTCTAGTACTCGATTCTCAGGGTTAATATCTGCCTTATTGTGCGATTTTTCTTGTCCTCGCGGTGTCCTATCCTTTTAGAAAGGCACTGACTGTTTGGAGGATAACAATGGATACAACTGCTAATGAGTTTGAAGAAAGGCGCAGACTCTCGCTGCAAATAGCTGAGGCATATGCAAATCTTTTTTATACGTATAAGACGCAGCTCTTTGCGGCGGACAACGCCAATGGACTCAACAACCGTTTATCCGTAATGCAGACTGTTTTGACTTCGGTTTCCGCTTGTGGCTTTGTAGGCATCTGGCTATCTGGAATGAAAATTGCGGCGCTGGTTGCCGCCGGGCTATCTGTAATCAGTCTAGCAATAACTATTTATCTTAAAGGGGCAAACTTGAGCGAGAGGGTGAATTGTCATGGCGCTGCTGCAGATGCAATTTGGGTGATTCTTCAGGGGTATCTATCACTTCTTGCCGACAGTCGCTCATTTGATTTGACGGAAATTAGGTCTCGTCGCGATTCTCTTCAAAAGGAAGTTGCTTCAATTTACGCAAAAAGCCCTATGACAAATCCCAAAGCCTATTCAAAGGCCCGTGAAAGCATTAAGGCGGGCAACTGTGGGTTTTCTCCGGTGGAGATAGAACAGATTCTCCCTGTCGGATTAAGGGATTTGGTTAGATAACTGAAGGGAGCCAACATGGACGAAAAACGTTCTTTTGAGAATTTCTTCGATTCAATTTCGTTGGATTCATTGAGTGAGTATCAATCGTCGATTGAGTCGCTGACGAAATTATTGAACAAAAAATACTACGATTCGGATTCTGTCGATGACCATTGTCTTGTGGTTGGATCAGTTGGTCGACAAACTGCTGTTTCGGAAACTAGCGATCTTGACCTTTTGTTTGTACTGCCACAGGAAGTCTATACGAGATTCAATGCCTATGACTCTAATGGGCAATCAGCGCTTCTTCAAGAAGTCAAAAAACCATTAAAAGCCGTTACCCCAAGACTGACATAAAAGGTGACGGACAGGCTGTAGTGATTAATTTCACAGATAGGCTTTATTCGATTGATTTGGTTCCTGCTTTTGAGCAGGATGACGGTTCGTTTAAATATCCCGATTCGAATGATGGTGGATCTTGGAAAAAGACGGATCCTATTCCTGAGCAAGATGCCTGTTCTGTTCTATTTGAAAGGACCGATGGAGATGGCAAAAGGCTCTGCAATGCTCTAAGGGTTTGGAAAAATACTCTTGGATTTCATTTTAAGGGCCTGCTCATCGATACTCTTGTTAATAGTTTTTATAACCAGAAAGACCGTTCCAGCGACCCGTACGATCTCTTGTCCGACCTCTTTAAATTTCTGTCCGAGCAAGATCGCGAACAATCTTTTTGGCATGCTCTGGGTAGCAACCAACGGGTTACGAATGATGACAATGGGGCGTTTGTACCAAAAGCCAAGAAAGCTCATGGAAAACTAATCGATGCCACTAGCTCTGATGAAAAAGAGCAAGTTCTCATTGATTTATTTGGAAAGTCGTTTTCCGAAGCTGTTGTCGATGGTTCTTCCGATAGTGAAGAAGCCCAATTTGCTTCCAAGTATGGCGTGGCCATTGATGAGCGATTTGTCGAGGATCAATTTAAGGTTGATATTCGTCGTTCGATGGAAATCGATTGCCAAGTTATACAGCAAGGTTTTAGGCCCTCATTACTTAGGGATATGTTGTCTAGACATTGTCCTTTACTACGAAAGCGCTCGCTTCATTTCTTTGTTGTCAATGCTGCTTCTTTTAGGGATTGCGCTTTTTACTGGAAAGTTCGCAACCGCGGTGAAGCGGCATTTCAGAGAAACTGCATCCGAGGCGAAATTCAACGTGGCAATAAAGATGGCTTCCATGACGAGAGGACTGATTTTGTTGGCCCACATTATGTCGAGTGCTATGCGGTTAGGAACGGCGTTTGTATAGCACGATCTAGAATTGAAGTCCCTATCAACTAGCTTAAAGTACGAACTGCGCTTTTGATCTGGTTGAAGAGGATGTCCTCAGTGATACAGTCGTCGTGCACTTTGCGTGAGACGGAGACAAAGAAGGGTCGTTGTTCGGTTTCCGACAACGGCCCTTTGACGTTTCCGCGACAACTGGATGTTGTCGCGGATGCCGCTAATGTTGCTAGAACATGCTTTGCAGGGCCTCGCATTTCGGATGTGCTGGGAAAAATCGAAAACCTCCGAGCACAACTCGTATTGTGACGACAAAACCGCAGGTCGTGGAAGGGCAAGACGGAGGTCTGGTCCCCAGATCTCCGTCTTGCCCCGCACTTCCGGATAGACGCAAAATAGGGGCGTTAATGCGCCTGGCGTGGACCGTTATATAGAGTTGCCAATTGGCAACAAGACGAATATAGTTAGCATTATGCTAACTAAGGGGTGGTTATGAATCGAACCAAGCTCCGACCGACATATTCACTTGACGAAGCGAAGTCTTTGGCTCGCTCGGGAAAGATGATTGTAAATGGTAGGGTGCGCAGACACCTGATGAATCAGTTTGGTTATTTGGACATCGATCATTTCCTTGCTGACCTATTTGATTATCTGAAGCCTGACGATTTTAGAAAATCCATCGCGCTCGATATGGATGGGCCTCTGCATGATGTTTACGCAGATGTCTACGTGTGCCGAGGTTTTGAATGCGAGGATTGGTACGTTAAGTTTTCAATTGATTCCGAAGGCAATGCGCATTTAAACGTTTTGTCTGCGAACATCGATGGATACATTCATTAAAGGAGGAGTCATGCGTTGCATGGAATGCGGCAAAGAAATGCAATTTACCACGGCGCCAATGACTGAAATTTACCGTGGCGAGAAAATTACCGTAAAAGGAATTGGGCATTATGTTTGCGAGTGCGGCAACGATGAAATGACTGCTACAGAGGCGACTAAGCTTGCCCATGCACTGGCTTCCCAATATGCTAAGGCTCATGAACTTTTATCTCCCTCGGATATAAAGGATTTGCGCTCTGATCTTGGTTTGACTCAGCATGAGTTTGAGTCGCTATTAGGGGTTTCAAAACCCACGGCGTCTCGTTGGGAGAACGGGGCATCGCAACAATCTATTACCGCAAATAATCTTATGAGGCTCATTCGAGATGTCCCGGAGGCGCGTAAATATCTGGGTCTCTCTTCTGGTGAGACGACCTCAGGACTTAACACATCGCGGTTTTCGGTGATACCAGGAGGAGAGGCTCCAGCTTATAGGGACTCGACTCCTTTGGCAGATGAGAATGCCTTTCGATTGGAGATGTAGATGGAATCGTTACAGAAGCAACGCATTGAATCTCCGCTGATTACGTGCGTGACCAGAAAAGTGGACAGTTTTTCATTTGATGGCGGAGTGACTCCGAAAAAGGGCATCAATAAGTCTGACGTTGAATGCAACGTCCGAAATGCTATTACCAGTGCATTCTCGGACGAAAACGGAGTCAGGTTTCGTCAGCTCAACTTAGTTATTGAGCTTTTACCTGGCGATGAGGGCCATTATTACCGTTCCGAAATATCCGTTTCTGGCATATATCGCGCTCCTGCGAATTTAGATGACGATGCTTTTGACAGAGAAGCACTTAGCACCGGTATGCAGGACCTGTATTCCTATGCAAGAGGCTTTATTGAAAATGTCGCAGCTGGTGGAGTGTGGGGGCCACTTTATCTGCCACAGATTGGATTTACTATCTAGCTCTCGATGTCCCCACATCCTCTAAAAAAGTTCTTAAAACAGCCTTAAAGGCGCTCCAGCTCGCGTTGACAGCGTAAAATACGCATGTTTGACTATGACAAAAGTGGATTTTAGGGGAGGGGTGTGCCATGGAAGTGCTGGTTGTTGGCAACACCGCATATGTTGACGATGACTTTTGTGCCAAGGCGTTCCCCGGGGACCATGTCCAGGTTGTCGCCGCGCAGGACACGCGTCGCGACGAGTCGTCGCCCCATGCCTCGTGGAAAGAGCTTCTGCAGCACTTGGATCAGGCCTACGAGTTCGACCGCGTGGTCTACCTGTCTAATTACCTTACCCCGCATATCGATAGCGTGGGCGATATCGAGCTGCTGCGTTCGGTCTTTCGCGCCTGCATGGGTCGCCGGATCCAGCTGTTGTATATAGCAGGGCCCGCAGGTGCCGAGGGTGCCGCCGATGCCGCGGGGCGAACGGGCAAGGGCATTATCGCCCACGCAGCCAACGACCTGTGCCGCTACTACGCTGCTCGCGATGGCGTTCAGACCAAGATCCTGCGCGTGCCCTTCCTGTACACTGCCTCCGCCGCGCTGGAAGATCCGTTTTTGGTGCCGTTGTTCGATGCGTGCTCAACTGGATCGGTCGCTCTGCAGGGCGCGCAGCATGCGGCGTTTCCCCTGCTGTGTGCCGAGGAGCTTGCGGTGCTGGTGCGCCGTATCTTCGACAGCTGGGATGCCTCTTTTGAGACGCTCGACGTTGCCGATGCCTTCCATCACACGGCGGGTGAAGTGGGCGAGGCTCTTCAGGCACTGTTCCCAGGGCTCTCAGTTGCCTATGGCGATTCTGCTGGTTACGCCCTGCCCGCCAGCGACGTTGCTCGCGTGCGCTATGGCTGGTTTCAGCGCTATGACTTGCTGCACGATCTTTCGACCATTCAAGCGCGTTGGGATGCTGGCCGCGCAAAGAAGGTCAACCCCTTGCGCGCCGCTATCGACCGCATCCAAATGCGCACGCTGCCTATTAAATGCCTGGAGACGGGCGTTGCCTGGGTCCTGTTCGAGGTGCTGGAGCACCTGTTCTCCCAATCGGCCCAGCTCAACGTGCTCGATTATCGCCTGCTCTATGTGGTGCTGATCGGCACGCTGTATGGCTTGGACTTTGGCCTGGTTGCGGCGCTGCTGGCGTCGGTTGGCCTGGCGGCGAGCTACTTTACCCAGTATGGCTATACCTTCCAGGGTCTCTTTTACGAGCCGTCTAACTGGCTGCCGTTTATTGCGTACTTTGTTGTGGGTGCCGTGTGCGGCTATGTTCAGCTGCGCAACAGCGAAGCCATTAGGGCGGAGCGCGATCAAAATGAGCTCGTGCGCAACCGCAATACGTTCCTTACGCAGCTCTACCACGACGCGGTCGAGGACAAGCGCGCGTACAGGCGCCAGATTGTGGGTCGCCACGACAGCTTTGGCAAGATTTTTGCCGTGACGCAGGAGCTCGACGTACTCAACCCGCGCGACATCTATCGCAAGTGCTGCGAGCTTCTGGGCGAGATCCTCGAGAACGATTCGGTGGCGATCTACCATGTTTCGGGCGGGTCATTTGCACGCCTGGTGGCAGCAAGTCCCGCGATTGCCGAAGATGCCGCACGCTCGCTCACGCTCGAGCAGCTTGCACCTCTTTTGGGCGACGGGGGTCGTTCGAACCTGTGGGTGAACCGCGAGCTGACGCCGGGGCTTCCCATGTTTGGATACACGATCGAGCGCGACGGGGCACCCGCCGTGTTGATCTTTGTGCGTAGTGCGGCCGAAAACCAAATGACCCTCTATTATCAAAACCTGTTCCGCATCTTGTGCGGGCTGGTCGAAAGCGCGCTGGGCCGTGCCTTTGACTATGAGGCGGTGGCGCAGGATAAACGCTGCGTTGACGGCACTTGCGTGCTCAAGCAGGCGGCCTTTGGCCAAGAGCTCGCGGCGGAGCAGGCGCTGGCAGATAGCAAGATGGGGAGTTTTTTGCTCCTGCGCGTGGTACCGGGCATGGAGCCTGTCGGCGAGCTGGTGGGCGCAATTGGGTCGGCAATCCGCGAGAGCGACGCGGCGGGCTTGGTCGACGGCGACGTGCTCTACCTGCTTATGCGTCAGGCAAAGGCGTGCGATCTGCCCATTATCCGCGAGCGCCTGAGCGCAAAGCATATTGCGGTGGAGCCCGTCGACGGCGAGGACATCGTGGCGCTGTTGCAGCACATCTCTTACACCGGTGACGGTGAGGGGGGTGCCGCTTGATCTCGCTTGTCGTTGCTGCCGTCTTGCTGCTGATTCATGCGCTGGTTTGCCTGATGCTGTGGACGCTCATGAAGCTGGGCCTGCTGCCGGTGCGCGGGCACATGCTGGCTGTGATAGTGCTGGTGCCGCTGTGGGGCCCGTTGCTGGTGGTTTTGTTATCGGTGCGCAGCGCGGTGTTTGGCGAGGGGCTGAAAGAGTCTGCGCTGGAGTCGCTGCGCTTCAACGATGACCTGCATCGCAGTATGTCGGTACCGAGTGGTGAGGACGATTCAGGCGTAGTGCCGCTCGAGGAGGCGCTCATCGTCAACGACCCGGCATACCGGCGCCGCCTAATGCTCTCCATGCTCACCGAGGAGCCCGACGCGTACCTGGCGCAGCTGCAGGCGGCTAAGCTTAACGACGATGTTGAGGTGGCGCACTATGCCGCGACGGCGGTGGCGCAGATCTCCAAGGAGTCCGACCTTAAACTGCAGCAGCTGGAGCGTGCCTTTAAGACGGACCCGAGCGCTCAAAACCTCAACGAATACTGCGATTTTCTTGGTGAATACTTGGGCTCGGGCTTGGCTGAGGGGCGCGTGGCTCAGATTCAGCGCCAACAGTACGCGCTCCTGCTTGCGCGTCGCTGCGAGCGCGAGGATACCCTTGAGCTGCGCATTCGATACGCGACGGCGCTGGCCGATGTCGGACAGATCGACGAGGCGCAGGCCGTGACCGACCAGCTGGTGCTCGACGTGCCCGACGAGCAGGAGGTTTGGATGCTTTGCCTGCGCCTGGCCGTGATGCGCCGCGACGGTGACGAAGTCAACCGTGTGATCGATGCGATTGACAAGCAACATGTGTATTTAAGCGCCGACAACCGCGAAAAGTTGGCGTTTTGGCGCGACGGGGAGGAGGCCAGATGAGCGTGGTGCAACATATCCGCGACCGTGCAGGCCGCTTTCGTTGGATGGGGCTGCTCGTAGTGTGGGCTGTTTTTATCGTCATGGCCGCCGTGCTGCTGGTGGAGCGTGCTGGCGTGCAGTACAGTGCGGGCCAGCATAAGCTGGGGATGCTTGCCGCCAACGATGCGGTGCCGGCCTCCTCGGCAATCTTTGGCCAAAAGCCCACGTGCTTGGTCATTACCGATTCCGATCAAGCTGGCGTCGAGGACGTAAGGGAACAGTTCGACCAGATCCTGCTCGACATGAAGATCGCGCACCGCGACGTGGACCTTGCCCTGGATGGTGCGGATGCCATTCCCTCTCTGACCTCCTTCGATCGCGTGATTTTGCTCATGCCGTCGCTCGATGGGCTCGGTACGCATCTCACCGACATTATGAGTTGGGTAAGTGCCGGCGGTTCGCTTATGCTCGCCATGCCGCCGGATAACTCGAGCTATCTGCAAGTGATTGCCTCCAAGCTTGGCATTGAATCGGCCGGATATGACTATGTAAAAGCCGAAAGCATTGTGCCGAGCGAGGACTTTATGCTGGGCGGGGGAGAGCGCTACGAGCTCTCGGACCCCTTTGATTCGTCGCTTTCGGTATCGCTGCGCGAGACGGCTCGTGTGTGGGCTATGACCGGCGATGCGGGCGCCCCGCTCATTTGGTCGAATGACTGCGGTAGCGGGCGCACCGTGGTGTGCAATATCGGTATCTACGACAAGGTCATGCGCGGCTTTTACGCCGCGGCGATCAGTCTGCTGGGTGATACCACGGCCTATCCGGTCATCAACAGCGCCGTGTTCTATTTGGATGACTTTCCTAGCCCCGTGCCCTCGGGCGATGGTACTTATATCAAGCGTGACTACGGTCTTTCCATTGCGGATTTTTACACCAAGGTCTGGTGGCCCGATCTGCAAAAGCTCGCGCAAAAATATGGCATTCGCTATACCGGCGTGATGATCGAAAACTACGAGGACGCGGTCAACCAGACCGAGCCCGCGCGCCAACCCGATACCACGCAGTTCCGCTATTTTGGCGGCATGCTGCTGCAGATGGGCGGCGAGCTTGGCTTTCACGGCTACAACCATCAGCCTCTGGCGCTCTGGGACACCGACTACGGCACGCTGTACGTCTACAAGACCTGGAAGAACAAAGAGACGCTCGTCGCTTCGCTCAACGAACTTATCGCGTTTCAGGACGAGGTCCTGCCCAACGCTCATGGCTCGGTTTACGTGCCGCCATCGAATATCCTTTCGGCCCGAGCGCGCAAGCTCATCGGCACCGACGTTCCGCGCATTAAGACTATTGCCAGTACGTACTTTGAGGACGGTACCGACCTGCCCTACGTGCAGGAGTTTGGCGTGGCGAGCGACGGCATTGTGGAGCAGCCGCGCATTGTCTCGGGCGGCATGGTCAACGATTCCTATATGCGCCTGGCCGCCGTGTCCGAGCTCAACATGCACTACGTGAGTACGCACTTTATGCACCCGGACGACCTGCTCGATCCGGATCGCGGCGCCAAAGAGGGCTGGGAGGTCTACAAGGGCGGCCTGACCGACTACCTGGACTGGCTTACCAAATCCGCGCCCGACCTGCGGCACCAGACGGCGTCGGAGTGCTCCGGTGCCATCCAGCGCTTTTCGTCCGTGACGGTGAGCGTGGATACAAGTGCGGATGCCTGGACGCTCAGCCTGGGCAATTTCCACGACGAGGCGTGGCTCATGTTCCGCGCCAATAATGGCGAGCCGGGTGCGGTGACGGGTGGCGAACTGACGCACCTTACGGGCAATCTGTATCTGCTCAAGGCAAATGATAAGACCGTGACGATCGAGCGCAAGGAGGGTGGCGATAAATGAGAATCTGCTTGGTACTCGAGGGTTGCTACCCCTATGTGCACGGCGGCGTATCTACCTGGATGCATGGCTACATTACGGCCATGCCCGAGCACGAGTTTGTGCTGTGGGTGATCGGCGCGCATGCTGCCGACCGTGGCAAGTTTGTCTACGAGCTGCCCGGCAACGTGGTCGAGGTGCACGAGGTGTTCCTGGACGATGCCCTGCGGCTTTCGGGCGAGCAACATGAAGCCAGTTTTAACGACCGTGAGCGCGAGGCGCTACGCCGTCTGGTGTCGCTCTCTAATCCGGACTGGGACGTGTTATTCGATATCTTCCACCGCCGTCGCGTGCATCCGCTCTCGTTTTTGCAGAGCCGCACGTTTATGGATATCTTTCGCGACGTGTGCCTGGCCGAGTATCCCTACACGCCCTTTGCCGATGCATTCCACACCATGCGCTCCATGTTGCTGCCCGTGCTCTACCTGTTGGGCATCGAGGTGCCGGTGGCCGATATGTACCATGCCATCTCGACCGGCTACGGTGGCCTGCTCGCCTGCCTGGGCTCAAGCGTTCACCATGCGCCGGTGCTGCTGACCGAGCATGGCATCTATACCCGCGAGCGCGAGGAAGAGATCATTCGCGCCGATTGGGTGGTGCCGTCGTTTAAGGACCGCTGGATTCGCTTTTTCTACCTGCTTTCGGAGGAGATCTACCGCCGCGCCTTCCGCGTGACGAGTTTGTTCCATAACGCCCGCAAGACGCAGATTGATATGGGCTGCGATGCGGACAAATGCCTGGTCATCCCCAACGGCATCCAGTTCGACCGCTTTAAGGATATTCCCTTAAAGACCGATGACGGCTGGGTGGATATTGGCGCGGTGGTGCGCCTGGCGCCCATCAAGGATGTCAAGACCATGATCTATGCCTTCTTTGAGCTGCACGAGCGCCTGCCCAAGGTGCGCCTGCACATCATGGGCGGCGTGGACGACGAGGAGTACGGCGCCGAGTGCCACGCGCTGGTCGAAACCCTGGGCGTGCGCGACCTGATCTTTACCGGCCGCGTCAACGTGGTCGAGTACATGGAAAAGCTCGACTTTACCATTTTGACGAGCATCTCCGAGGGCCAGCCGCTCAGCGTGCTGGAGTCGCTTGCAGCGCGCCGTCCCTGCGTGACGACCGAGGTGGGCTGCTGTCGCGAGTTGCTCGAAGGCGCCCCGGGCGACGACTTTGGCGTGGCGGGTTTTGTGACGCCGCCCATGTATCGCAAGGGCTTGGCCGATGCCATGGAACGCATGTGCACAAGCCGCGCTCGTCGCATTGAGATGGGGGAGCGCGGCCGGCGTCGCGTTGCCACGTACTTCTTGCACGAGCAGATGCTCGCCAACTATCGCGCGCTGTACGACGAGACGGCGCAAGCGTTTGACCTGACCAGAGAGGGGGAGTAGCCGGTGGCTGGAATCGGTTTTGAGCTCAAGCGCCTGTTTAGGCGCAAGGGTCTGTTTGCCACGATGCGCGCCTATGGCTACGCCGGCATTGTGTGCACGGGCCCCATGCTGCTGGGTGTGCTACTCCAGGTGGGTATCTTGGTGCTGTGCGGTCTGTGGGGTGTGGGCCGTGCCAACCAGGACCTGCTGGTGTGCATGGTGACCTATACGCTGCTGGCGTCGCTCACGCTCACGAGTTTTTTCTCTATGCCGGTCACGCGCTTTTTGGCCGATATGCTTTTTGCCGAGCGCGAGGATGAGATCCTGCCTTCGTTTTGGGGGTCTAATGCCATCATGCTCGTTGCGGGCACGGTGCTCTATGGCGTCTTTTTGCTGTTCTCGGGCGCCACGCTGCTGCAGGGGCTGCTGTGCCTGTGGCTGTTCAACATTATGATCGTCAACTGGAACGGTATGAGTTACCTCACGGCCATCAAGGATTACCGCGGTATCCTATGCAGCTTTGCGGCTGCCATTGGCGTGGCGTGCCTGTGCGCCCTGGCCGCGCTGGCGCTGGGGCTGCCGCCGGTCGAGGGCCTTTTGGCGTCAATTGCTCTGGGCTACGGCGTCATGCTCGCCTGGGACGTGGTGCTGCTGTACCGGTATTTTCCGCAGAGCGACCGCAGCCCCTGGCTCTTTTTGCAGTGGCTCGATCAGTTTATGCCGCTGGCGCTCACGGGCCTGTTAACCAATCTGGGACTCTTTGCGCACCTGGTGATTATTTGGGCCGGTCCCATTGGCGTGCAGGTCAAGGGCTTGTTTTATGGTGCGCCCTACTACGATGTGCCGGCGCTTATCGCGTTTTTGACGATCCTGGTCACGTCCGTCAACTTTGTGGTCTCGGTCGAGGTCAATTTCTATCCGCGCTACCGCGACTACTACAGCCTGTTCAACGACGGTGGCGTGGTGGGCGACATTGTGGTGGCCGAGGAGGAAA
>SKEY01001313.1_pt1 | contig 33057 bp, 34 predicted proteins | sample 4843871 | NCBI WGS metagenome assembly SKEY01 (sample SAMN11008797, study PRJNA524170) | human gut metagenome | biome: Human fecal sample; material: Feces; isolation source: fecal sample from pouch patient p36 | host: Homo sapiens | place: Israel: Tel-Aviv | collected 2016-12-04 | reverse complement strand
TCTTATCCAACTGGATCACGCCCGTTTCCAGCCGTGAGGTTTTCACAAGGGCCTGAAAGAGAAAGTCCAGCTTATCCGTCTGGCTGCGGATTCCCCGGATAAAGTCGGTGCGCTCCGCCTCGGTCATAGGCTTTTCCAGCAGGGTGTCCGTCGCCATTTTCAGATTGCTTACCGGCGTTTTCACCTGATGGGAAATGTCCGATACAAGGGTCTGTAACTCCTGCCGTTCCTCGTCCACCCGGCGGCGGTTCTCCTGCATGATCTGATAAAGCCTTGCCAGCCGGTGTCCAATTCTGGCAAGCTGGGTTTCACTGTCCTCTGGCCGTTGGGGTGCTTCATTTCCGGCGATCATGTGGTCTAAAGTCTGGCACAGGTCAGCGGTAAACTGCGACAGCCGCTTTCCAAACGCCTGCGTCAGTACAAAAATCCCCACAAGGGCGCACAGCAGCAGCACCCCGCCCGTCAGCAGCACAGCCGTCTGTTTTGTCACAAGAAACAGGGCTATGGTGATCCCGGACATGGAGAGGACAAGCCCCAGCGCCACCCGGCCAAACAGCCGCTTTACCGAGAGGTTTTGAAACTTCATTTTGCCTCGCCTCCCGTCCATTGATAGCCCATGCCGTAAACAGTTTTGATGTAGGGCGCGCCGCCGTCGGATTCAATCTTGCTGCGAATCCGGCTGATGGAAGTTGTCAAGGTGTGTTCGTCCACAAACCTCTCGTCTATATCCCACAGCTTTTCCAAAAGTTGCCCACGGGTCAGCACTTGCCGGGGATTTTTGCGGAACAGGTTCAGCATTTTGTACTCCATCGGGGATAGGGTCAGGGGCTTGCCGTTTAAGGAAGCCGTCTGCTCCGAGAAGTCCAGAAACAGCCGCCCGTCGTCGTAAATGTCCTTGGCCGGTTTGTGGTGTTCCAGCATGGCGAACATGGCTTTGATTTTTCGCTGCAAGGCCCCGATCACAAAGGGCTTTGTGATGTAGTCCACCGCGCCCACCTCATAGCCCCGTATCTGGTCGCTCTCCTGATCGTTGGCGGTCAGGAATATTACGATGGTGTCCGGGTGCTGGGGCTTTATCAGCTTGCACAGCTCAAAACCGTTGCCGTCCGGCAGGTTGATGTCCAGCAGCACCAGATCAAATTCCCGCTGGCGGATGGCGTCGGCTGCGGTTCTGGCATTTAGTGCAGAAGTCACGCCGTAGCCGTCTGCGGTCAGGTTATAGTCTAACATCTTATTCAAAAAACTGTCGTCCTCGACAATTAAAATCTGCTTCATATCCTCACTTCCTTTGCTTTTTGCAGATAGTATAACAGGCAAATGTCCGCGAAATGTTACAACGGACAGATTTTTTCAAAAAAGTGCTTCTCCTTTATTATAGGATAGCCCACTTTACAGTACAAGGCAGAAAATATGAATTATAAAGTTTAATCTTCATGCATATAACAACATTCCATTGAGAAAATATGAAATATACAATGTAAATGGGTGGTGCTATATGGCAAACATCAAAGATTGTCCCGGCTTTGAAACTTTCGGCGCGGATGTAAAAGAGGCGCGGAAAGTAAAGCAGTTATCGCGTAAGACGCTGGCAGAACAGGTCAATATCGACTGGCGCTATCTTGCCAACATCGAAAATGACGGCACGATTCCCAGCCTGCCGGTTATCATACAGCTTATCAAAATCTGCGGACTTCCCGTGGAACGGTATTTTAACCCGGAGATCATGCGGGAGGAAAGCGCACAGCGGCAACGGGTCAGCCACAAGCTGAAACTCTGCCCGGAAGAATTTCTGCCGATCATCGAGGGCGCGATTGACGGGGCCATTCAAATTCAACAGAAGAATGACGAAACGGAGGGTGCATGACAACCCTCTGTTTTGTTTTTGGGAGGACGCAAGCTGCGCCCTCTCCTTTTTTGTGCGGTTTTCGGAAAAACCGGGATTTTGCGGGTATTTCCTTGGGGTCAGAACGCTTTTTAGGGGAAGAAGAACAAAGACAGCAAGCATAGGGAGTGTAGCCACACTCCCGGCAAATGGCTTCCCGTTTGTATCTTGGGGGAGTCCCCAAACCCCTGAATGAATGGAGGTGAGAAAGTGGCAAACCGAAAACGGAAGTTTGTGCTGCGCGTCCCGGTGACGCCGGAGGAACGGGCGCTGATCCAGCAGAAGATGGCCCAGCTTGGCACAAAGAACTTTTCTGCCTATGCCCGGAAAATGCTAATTGACGGCTATATCGTCCATATCGACACCGGCCCCGTCCGGGCGCAGACCGCAGAGCTGCAAAAAATCGGCGTCAACATCAACCAGATTGCAAGGCGTATCAACAGTACCGGGACTGTGTACGCGCAGGACTTGGAGGACATCAAGGGGGCGCTGGCACAGATATGGCAGTTACAAAGATCCATCCTATCAAGTCAACGCTGAAAAAGGCGCTGGACTACATCGAGAACCCGGACAAGACCGATGGAAAGCTGTTCGTTTCTTCCTATGGCTGTTCCTATGAAACGGCAGATATTGAATTTCAAATGCTGTTAGATCAGGCGTACCAAAAGGGCAACAATCTGGCCCACCACCTGATACAAGCCTTTGAACCGGGGGAAACCACGGCGGAGCAGGCCCATGAGATCGGGCGGCAGCTTGCCGATGAAGTGCTGCAAGGCAAATACCCCTATGTGATTACTACCCACATCGACAAGGGCCACCTGCATAACCACATCATTTTCTGTGCTGTGGATATGGCGAACCAGCGCAAGTACATTTCCAACCGCCAAAGCTACGCCTTTATCCGGCGCACCAGCGACCGGCTGTGCAAGGAACACGGCCTGTCTGTGGTAAGGCCCGGCAAGGACAAGGGCAAGACCTACGCCGAGTGGGACGCACAGAAAAAGGGCAAGAGCTGGAAAGCAAAACTGAAAATCGCCATCGACGCGGCCATTCCGCAGGCCAAAGACTTTGATAGTTTTCTGCGGCTCATGGAGGCGCAGGGCTATGAAGTCAAACAGGGCAAGTTTATTTCATTCCGCGCGCTGGCAGACGGCCTCCGTCCCGGACAGGAACGCTTCACCCGCTGCAAGACCTTGGGGGAGGATTACACCGAGGAACGGATCAACCAGCGGATCAAGGGCATTGCCATTGACCGGGGGCCGCGCAGAAGAAGCGCCGGGGAAATCTCCCTGCGGATCGCCTTGGAGGACAGTATCAAGGCCCAGCAGTCGGCGGGCTATGCGCGGTGGGCGAAGCTGCACAACTTGAAGCAGGCCGCCAATTCCTTAAACTTCATCACGGAACACCAGATTGACAGCTACGAGGGCTTGGAAAGCAGGCTGGCCGAGATCAGCGCGGCAAACGACGCGGCGGCCTCCGCCTTGAAAGACGCAGAACGACGCCTTGGGGATATGGCGCTGCTGATAAAAAACCTCTCCGCCTACAAGCAGCTCCGGCCTGTGGCGCTGGAACTGCGAAACGCCAAAGACAAGGCCGCGTTCCGGCGGCAGCATGAAAGCCAACTGATCTTGTATGAGGCGGCGGCAAAAGCGCTCAAAGAGGCCGGGGTCACAAAGCTCCCCAACCTGTACGCCCTCAAAACCGAGTATAAAAAGCTGGACGCAGAACGGGAACGGCTGTCCGCACAATACAGCGAAGCGAAACAGAAATTGAAAGAATACGGCATTGTCAAACAGAATGTAGACAGCATTTTGCGGACAGCGCCGGGAAAGGAGCATACGCAGGAACGATGAACATACCGAGAATGAGTTACCCCCAATACCGCAAGGCCCGCAGGCTCACCCATGAGTGCTGCAACTACTGTAACGGAAACTGCCTCCTGCTGGACGATAGGGAGGAATGTGTCTGTGTGCAGAGTATTTCCTATTCGCTGCTGTGCCGGTGGTTCAAGGTGGCCGTCCTGCCGCTGGACGCGGCCCTGTGTGCCGAGATCACCAAAGGCCGGGACGAGATCAAACGCTGCGCCGTCTGCGGGGCGGCGTTTACGCCCAACTCCAACCGGGCCAAATACTGCCCGGATTGTGCGGTGCAGGTGCGCCGGAAGAAAGAGGCGGAACGCCAGCGAAAAAGAAACCTCCTGTCTACGCATTTAAGGCGGTAAAAGTCCACGGAAATCAAGGGTTTTTCCGCATGGTCGGCAGGCAGGTGGATAAAGTTATCCTGTTCCCCTCAAAACGGGGTTCTAAATGCGGGAAAATAGACAAAAAAAGAAGCGCCGGACGCAGAGGCTTTGATACCTCCGCGCCCGGCGTTTTGGATAATTGCCGATTATGTAATAGCATGATATAATACAGTAAAACACAGCGGGAAACGGTGGAACTTGTATGAATATTGAAAACTATATTGAATCACAGTACAGAGAATTATTGTCATGTAGTCAAATAAATGCGGAATACTCTGATTTATATAAATCATTTAGAAACCAAAAACTTCGAGAAATACTTATGACCTTACATCATGATCTGGTTGGGCTTTTTAGAACAATGAACGAAAGACTACCAACTGGGGAACATGAAGCGCACTTTTGGGCAGAACCGAGTAGAGATTTAATTAAGAGAATTGAAATTATATTCAGCTTAGTAAGTTCACTAAAGGAAACTCCTTTAGCCTTTCAAATAGACCCATACTATTTAGATTTACTCACGCGCTGTCGAGATTTCCTTAGTTCAAGTGGCGGAAGTTCATTGCCGCCCAATATGGCAAAGGTCGAATTATATTATACGCTTCCTATTTTTTTACCTCTTAGTAGCATAACCATTTCACATAAGCAACAAGATTTTACATTTGATTTGAAACTGATCGGAAGCGGTTCTTATGCTAATGTTTATAAATATAAGGACACTTTTTATAATCGGCCTTTTATTTTGAAGCGTGCAAAAAAGGAACTTACAGATAAAGAAGTCGCTCGTTTCAAAAGAGAATTTGATGTAATGAATGGTCTATCTTCTCCATACATACTTGAAGTTTACTGCTACAACCCAGATAAAAATGAGTATATTATGGAATATATGGATTATACACTGGACGGATATATCGCTGCTCATAACTCCACCTTAACAATTATACAGCGAAAAGGAATCGCCCAACAAATATTGCGCGCTTTTGATTATCTTCATTCAAAAGGACATCTACATCGTGATATAAGCCCTAAAAATATTTTGATAAAAGAGTACGACGATACCCTTGTAGTTAAACTTTCGGATTTTGGACTTGTAAAAATTCCTGATAGTACGCTAACAACGGTTAATACGGAGTTCAAGGGTTATTTTAATGATCCTGCACTGGTTGTCGAGGGGTTTAATACTTATGGCATAGTTCACGAAACTTATGCTCTCACCAGAGTTATTTATTTTGTGATGACAGGTAAAACTAATACAGAAAAAATTGCGAATCAGAATTTACGAGCTTTTGTCGAGAGAGGCTTGAACCCAGATAAAACCAAAAGATTTCAAAATATTCGCGATATGATTTCAGCATTTAAGACCATATAAAAATGCCGGACGCAGAGGCTTTGACAGCCCCCGCGCCCGGCGTTTTTCTTATTCGTCTGTGAAGTGGAACCGCTGCGCCGCAAAGTCGGCGTCGCTCATGGCGTCCAGCTTATCGGCGGTCTGGCAGGCCAGCGCCGCCATTTCCTTGTCCATGTCCGGCAGAGCTTCCCGGAGATTTGCCGCCGTCCTGCGGCGGTCGGCGTTGTGGTACAGACAGATCAGGTTTTCTTCTTCCACGGTGAAATACATTCCTCATACCTCCATTTCTTTTGATTTTTCCCGCGCCGGGGGCTTCTTTTTCTGTTCCTCCTTGGCGGCGGCAAGCTGCGCCCGGATGGACGGTTTCTTTTGTTTCTGCGTCGTCTTTCGGGTCTGCTTGGGCTTTTTGGCCTCCGCCTTGGCTGCCTCGGCCACATCCAAAAGGGAAATCTGTTCCCCGGCTTTTGCCCTTGCTTCCAGTTCCTCCATAGACGGGGCATTGTTCATCATGCCGTCGATCATGTTGTAGTTCTGCTCGGTGGACATTTCCGCCGTCTTGATATGGCTTTCTGGCTGGGCGGGGATGGCAAAGGCCCTTGTGCCGTTTGCCATAATAAGATACCTGCCGTCCTCCGATTGATGGTGGAATCCATACCCGGCGGCCTCCATCTGTTCCCGGCTCCTGTCGGTCAGATAGAAACGGCCCCTTGGCGTCTGGATTTGTTCGCCGGTCATGCACTCGTCCGGCGTGAGCTGCTTTTCCGGCTGGGCGAAAAACTCCGGCACCTGCCGGTAGTCGGCCCCCTCGTCCACATAGTAGGCGGTCTGTTTCCCATCCTGCCGGAACACCACAATATCCCCCATCGAGAGGGAATGTCCCTTGTAATCGGCGGGATGTTCCATGTTGAAGCGGCGGTAAATCTCGTCCAGTGTGGTGTCCTTGTCCAGCGGCGCGGTGTAGACAAGCTGGTAATTCTTCCTGTCCACTGAAAGCCCGTCCGCCTGCAATTCCTCATAGGAACGATAGCGGAAGTCGCGCCCCTCCGGGCCGGGCGGCACTTGGTAGATGGAAAAGTTGGGCTGCGCCGGGGCCTCATAGTCAGAGGCAACATATTCCTCCACCGTCAGCCCGGCAGTGGCGGCCTCCTGTTCCAGCTCTGCCTCGATCTGTTTTTTGTAGTCCTGCAAGCTCTGGTCGAAGTCGGCAAGCTGCGGCGGCTCCGGCAAGTGGTACTGGCCCTGATTGAGAAGCGGGCGGCACTCCTTTACATAGTCCAAAACCGCGTGGAAATAAGCGGTCTGTTCCGGCGTCAGGGTTTCCCCGGATCGCAGGGGACGCCGGGCCTCCTGCTCCATAGCGGCCAGATTGCAGTGCAGCTCCATATACGGGACGAACTCATGCAGCAGCATATCCCGCTGGGCCTTGTCTGCCTCCCATGCCTCCGGCCCCTCATGGTGCAGCACATGGTTTTTCCAGCTTTCATCCTGTGCGTAGTATTCGTGGTAGCCTCGGATATGCTGGATCAGGGAACCGTCCCCGTCGCCAAAGTCCTGCCGTCCCTCGTAGCTGTCCGGCTGGCCCTGCATGGTAAAGTCAATGCGGAACTTGGTCTTGTCGTACCAATGGCCCGTATAGCCCGGCTGCTCCCGTTCATGGCGTCTGGCACTGTCCAGCTCCTTGAAAACAGCCTCGGCTTCATGCAGCGGCATTTGCTGGCCGTCTTTCAGATGGGGGCTTTCACTCCAAAGGATCGTGACAACCGGCTCCGCTGCCGGATTCTGCGCGATCTGCCGCTGGGCGTTGGCAACGGCAATCTCACTTTCGATCTCGCTTTTCACAAAGGAATCCATCTGGCCCTTTTGCAGCTCGTAGCCCTGTTCACACAGGCGGTTGATAAGCCCGATCACCTTGTCGTTATCGCCCACGGCCTCGGCATAGGCCACGATCAACTGCCGTTCCTCGCTGCCCAGACGCGGGGCGTTTTTCTCCGCCAGCTCCATCAGGGCGGCGGCCCGGTCAGCCGGAGACGCCTCCGGCATGAACGGCTTTCCATTCAAAAGGCCGTCGATCCCGTTCCATGCCTGCGGCTGGGGAATGGCGTTGGCCTGTTCCAGCGTTCCATCCCCGGCAATGGTAAAGCCCTGCGCCTGCGCCGTCTCCTTGGTTCCCTGCGATACTTCGCCGGTGGATTTCAAATCCGCTTCAATGAGGGTTTGCAGCATGGCTTTTACGCTGGCGGTCATTTTCTGCTGTTGCTCCGGGGACAGCTTGGAAAATACGCTGTCCGGGTCTGGCTGCTCGGCGGCCTGTTCCAGTGGTGTGGTCTGCAGCTGCTCCTGCTGGGTCTGCCGTTCTTTCTGAAGCTGGGCAAGGTGGCCGTCAATGGCGGTAATCAGTTCATGGGCGGTGGCCCGGATGGTTTCAAGGGAGGCTTTCAGTTCTTTCAAGTCCTTGCCGGAACTCCAACCGGCCACATAGCCAAAGGAATAGTCGGAGGTGTCCAGCCCGTAGTGCTGGCAGACGGCATAGGCCACGCTTTCAGCCTGCACTTCGCGGGTGCGGCTATCGGGGCGGTCGGCCTGCTCTATGGCCGGGGCTTCCGGGTCGATGGCGTGGAGCTTGGAATGGGCGATCTCGTGGATGGCTGTCTTTAGGGTCTGTAATTCGCTCATGCCCTCCTGAATGGCGATCCGCTTTTCCGTCAGGTGGTAGTAGCCGTGGGAACCGCCCGGAATGTCCTCAAAACCAATGGGAACCGGGGAGGTCTGTTCCAGCGCCTTGAAAAATTCCCCGTAGCGTTCCACGCTGCCGGTCAGTTCTTCCACGCCGATCGAGGGCAGCGGTTCCCCCTCGGTCTGGCTCACATCAAAGACGGAAACGATCTTAAAGGCCGGAACCTGTATTTCCTGTACTTCGGTAACAGGCTTTCCGTCCTTACCCATCACCGGCCTGCCCTGTGCGTCCAGCTTCTGCACTTCCTTTTTTGCCTTGAACGGGGCCGGGGCCAGTATCTTGATGGCCTTTTCGCCTTTCTTCACATTGCGGTGAAAATCGTCCCGCCACTTGTTGTAGCCTGCCACAAGCTGTCCGCCCTGCATGGCGATCAGGAGGGTATTGTTGAAGCTGTAACTGTGGAACTTGGACATGGTGGTGAGATAAGCTTTGTAGCGTTCACTCTCGAAAAGCTCCTGTATGCCGGTTTCCAGCCGGTCGGTGATCTCTTTCATGCGCTCGGCGCTGTTCTGGCCGTTTAAGAGAATGGGGGTGACAGGCTGCGGGGTCTTTGCGGGCGCTGCCGCCTCCGGCTGTACCTTGCTTTCCTCCCGCAGAATTTCCGGCGCAGGATAGGTCATCACCCGGTATGGTTCCGGCACCGGCTGTCCCTCATGGACGCGCTGCCATTCGTCGCTGGTTCGCAGGATATAGCCGTAATCGGTAAAGGTTCCCTGTTCCTCGTTGGCAATAAAACTTCCCAGCCGGTCGGTGTCAATGGCCGGTTTCCACGGGTCGGGGACGACAAACAGCCCGGAATCATTCAGATAATATTCCCCCAGACTGCGGTTGTCCTTGGCGTTGATTAAGACAAAACAATCGGTGTTTTCGGCGTAGTCCAAAAGCTGCCCGATGGTCTGCATTTTTGCCGGGGACTGCATGGCGGCGTTCAGCTCCGCAAGCTCCACGACGTCCAGCTTTTGAAGCTGGGCGGCAAGGAAGTTCAGTTCATCCACACTGGCGGCTTTTATCAAATCCTCCGGCAGTTCCAGCGGTTTTCCCTCCGGGGCAGAAAAGCCGCCAATGAACAAGTCCTGCTGGTTGTTGGCGGTGATATGGATTTCCTTTAGGGCTTCCTGCACCTGTTCGGCGGAAGTCGGCAGGGAAAGCCAGTACCCATGCGGCCCGCCGGTCTGCGCTTCGGCGCGGTTATCAAGAAAAATGGAAAATATTTCGTTCACGGGTTCCCTCCTTTCCGGGGTGGCTGCGGTCTGCGGCTGTGCGGCTTCCTCCTGCGTGGGAAGCTCTGCGGTCTTTGCCGGTTCCTCCCCCTCGATGGTGTAGCCGGGGAGCAGGCAGCCGTTGACCTTGAAACAGTCGGCGTATTCCTTGGGGATGGCCGGGGAAATTTCGGTAAAGTAATGGTCGTGGGCTTTGATCCGGCCATTCAGGTATCTGTCCAGTTCTTCCCGGTTGGCAAAGACTTTCCGATCCTGTCCGGCGATCTTTTCCCGTTGGTTTCCGTGGGGCGCGTTGGTATAAAGGCCCCAGCGGAGCGTCCACGAGTAGGGAACGGATTTTTTTGCGGTGCTGTCATACCGGGTATTCTCGGAAATGGAATAATCCATCTGGTAAACCATGTTGCTGCGGATATGGCGGTATTCGTCCGGGGCCTCCCACTGGTTTGCAGTGTGGGTGACGGGAAGCGTCCGGGCATATTCAAGGGCTTTGTCCAGAAACAGGGTTTTTCCGGCCTGTTCCTCCCATGCGGCGGCCTGCTCTTTCAGGCGGTCAAACACTTCCTGTTCTGCGGCGGCGCTTTCCGCCCGCAGGGAAAGAAGCTCCGCAAGGGGCAGCTTTACCATTTCGGAAAGATCGGCCTTGCCGCTTTCAAAGTAAATCCGGCGCTCGATCCGCATGGTGCTAGCCAGTTCTAAATCGTCATGGTCATAAGAGCTGTAAGACATTTGGGGTTCACATCCTTTCTGAAAAATGGCATAAGAAAAGCAGGAAACCTTTGAAAAATTTCCTGCTGGGTGGGCCGATAATAAGCGGCTGATATTCAATTTTGAAAGTTTGGGTTAGATTGATTGAAGCTGGGGACAGTCTAACAAATTAAAGCTTTCTACTTCTTCAACATCAATAACTTTGATGCCTCGTTCTTTTAATGCCTTTGCAAACAATCCCATTCCAGAAATCAGCTTTCCGGTAAAGCTACCATCATATATTTGGTTTACTCCGCAGGTAGGACTTCTGGATTGTAGTATAGCTAACTCAATATCTTCATGTTGAATTTGGGATAATGCCATTGATACTGCTCGCTTATATTCCAAATCGACATCATTTCCGTTTTCGTCTGTTACTACACCATTCACAATCTCTGCACAAGGTCTGGGAGTAGTCATACCTGCTAATTGCTCTGGACAAATGCAAATAATTTCTTTATCTTTTAAGTAGTTGATAGCTGCCAGATTTTTGTTATTTTTTCCATTGTATTTACAATCCACTCCCATAATACAAGCACTAACTAATATTTTCACACTTATCACCTCAAACGGATATTATCGTTGGCTTTATTATACTATGACATGGTGTATCTTGGAATAGATGAATTGTAAATTTGCTGGATACAAGGGGTTTGGGGCTTCCCCAAAGAGAAAATCCCCGGCCCGGCAGGTGCGCCGGGTCAGGGATTTTGCCGGGAGTGTGGCTACACTCCCTATGCTTGCTGTCTTTCGTTTTTGCCCCTCTGTTCCACGCGGTAGTTCACATACTTGCCACCAGTATCAGCCAAAAGCACCGTCCCGTCATAGGTCTTGCCGGTTTTCATGGAGCGCAGGCCCTTTACCTTTGCCTTTCCGTCTTTAAGGAGCGCGGCGGCGATCTTCGGGGTGAACGCCTTGCCCCGTTCCTCAAAAAATCGGTCATTCTTCCACATGACAAACTGGCAGCTTCGGTTTCCGCAGTAGTAGTTCTTTTTGCCCTCGTAGACGCTTTCCCCGCAGCGCGGACATTTACCGATAACCACACGCTCGGTCTGAAACAAATTCTGCGCGTCCTCGCTGATCTGGGAATAGTTTGCGATCAGGCCCCTTGTCATTTCTGCAATGCCAGCCATGAAGCCCTCCGGGTCGGCCTGCCCCTTGGAAATGGCCGTCAGCTCCGTTTCCCACTGTGCTGTAAGCTGGGGAGAAGTCAGCACCTCCGGCAGCACGCAGGCAAGGTTGTGGCCGTCCTTGGTGGGAAGTAGCTGTTTGCCCCTGCGCTCCACAAAGCCCATCTGCACCAGCTTTTCTAAGATGGAGGCGCGGGTGGCCGGGGTTCCCAATCCCTGCCGTTCTGCGTCCTCCGGCAGATCGTCCGCACCGGCGCGCTCCATAGCGGAAAGCAGGGTATCTTCCGTGTAGGATTTTGGCGGTGCGGTGAAATGCTCGGTGACGGCGACAGTTACCTTGTCAAAGGTCTGGCCCTCGGTAATTTGGGGAAGTTCCCGCACAAGCTCCGGGGTGGTGTCGTCGGCGTCTGTTTTGAACGACGCCTTAAAGCGGCGGTCAAGCTCTTTCCAGCCGGGGGTGAGTACGGTTTTGCCCTTGGCGGTAAAGGTTTTCCCGGCACAGGTGAATGTGGCGGTGACAGCCTCATACACATGGGGCGCAGCCACGGCGCACAGCAGCTTACAGAACACAAGGGACAGCAGTTTCTTTTCCCCCTCGGCCAGCCCGTCAAAACCTTTCTGCACAAATTCCATCGTTGGGACAATGGCGTGGTGGTCACTCACCTTTTTGCTGTTCAGCACCCGGCCAAACTGCGGAGAGAGGTCAAGCCCCGCCGCAAAGGGAAGCAGCGGCCACAGGCCGGACACAAGGCTTTCTGCCGTTGGCAGCATATCATCGGTCAAATACTGGCTGTCGGTGCGGGGATAGGTCAGCAGCTTCTTTTCATAGAGCTGCTGGGCATAGTCAAGGGTCTGCTTGGCGGTAAATCCAAACAGACGGTTTGCCTCCCGCTGCAAGGTGGTGAGGTCATAGAGGCGAGGCGGCTGCTCCGTCTTTTTCTCCCGTGTTACCGACACACAAACAGCCTGCGCCATTTCACAGGCGGCTTTCAGCGCCTTGGCGTCGTCTGCGCTTCCCATGCGTTCACTGGCCGCCTCCATGCCGCCCGCCGCAATCTGGACGATGTGGTATTTCTCTTTCTGGAAGCTGCTGATCTTGGCCTCCCGGTCAACCAGCATTTTGAGGGTCGGCGTCTGGACACGGCCCACGGTCAGGGTCTTGTGGTAGAGGATGGAGAAAAGTCTTGTCGCATTGATCCCCACCAGCCAATCTGCCTGTGCCCGGCAAAGGGCCGACTGATACAGGTTGTCGTAGTCAGCCCCCGGTTTCAGATGGGCAAAGCCGTCCTTGATGGCTGCGTCCTCCATGCTGGAAATCCAAAGGCGCTGAAACGGTTTCTTGCAGCCCGCCATCTGATAGACAAAACGGAAAATCAATTCCCCCTCGCGCCCGGCGTCGGTGGCGCACACAAGGCCGGTGACATCGGGGCGCTCCATCAAAGAACGCAGGGTTTCAAACTGCTTTTTCTTATCGTCGGGAATGATGTACTGCCATTCCTGCGGCAGAATTGGCAGGTCGTCATAGCGCCACTTTTTGAAACGCTCGTCATAAGTCCCGGCGTCAGCAAGGGAAACAAGGTGGCCGATACACCAGCTTACCAGATAGCCGTTCCCCTCCATGTAGCCGTCCCGTTTTTTGTCCGCGCCGATCACGCCCGCAATGCTGCGGGCCACGCTTGGTTTCTCTGCAATTACTAACTGATAGCTCATACTTCGTCCTCCTTATTTCCATCTTCACTTGTCATATCCTCGTCCGGCTCCGGGGCTTCGTCCTCATCGTCCTCGTCCTCGCCAAAATCATACTCGGCCAGATCGTCATTTCCTGTGGTGTCGGCTTTTTCCTTTTTGAATTTCAGGAAGTAGAGGGCTGCGCCGCCGCCCAGCAGCATCACCACAAAGAACACCACAAGGCCGCCCATGCCACTTGGCTTTTCCTCCTGCGGCTTTTCTTCCTCCGGCTGGGGCTTCGGCTCCGGCCCGTTGCAGGCGGTCAGGTTGTTTTTACAGACCGGGCAGGCCGTATTGACGGCCCCGGCTTTACATTTGGCCGTACAGTTGCAGACCTCCGGCTCTTTTTTTCCGTCCTCCAACAAGGCTTGCAGGTCGGCGTCATCCACTTGGTTGAGGAAATGCACCGCCGTTTCCTTATCCTCGTTGGCCCGGTCGATCAGGATGTAAAAATAATTCCCGGCCTTGGTGGTAACGGTGATAAGCTGCTTATCCCCGAAAAAATCATCCACCAGCGTAGCGTTGCCCTGCGGGGTGACAGGTACGCTTTCCGGTTCCATGCCGCCGGTGGTAGGTTCTTCGGTTTCCTCTGGCACTTCTGCGGGGGCCTCGGTGGTTTCCGGCAGCGGCACAGGGTCAGGGTCAGCGCCCCCGGCGTAGGCGGTAACGGTCGTGGTCGCCATGCAGAGCGCAGCGGCCACAGCCAGCGTCAAAGTGCGGAACAGTTTAGATTTCTTCATGGGCGTTGTCCTCCTGTTCAAAGTCCGGGATCGGGGCCGGGGCTGCCTGCAACGCACCGCCGCGCACAAAGGCGGCGAACTCCTGCGGGGTCATGTTGAGGCCGCGCACAAGCTGGACGATCTGCAAGTTTTCCTGTTCGGTCTTGGCCGCTTCCAGCTCCCGAAGCTGCTTTTGCAGCTCCGCGATCTTGCCCTTGGTTTTCTCAATATCCTTTTCAATGCGCTCCAATTTGTTCATTGCCATAGTGATTTACTCCTTTCTGGCGTTTATGGTAAACGCCCGTAACAATAAAAATGCTGTTGCCAATAGCTGGAATTTAAGTTTGCATAGCCGATGGGGTCGCCGCAGTGCAGCATGACCGAATTTCCCACATACAGCCCCACATGGGACATTCCGGGAGTGTCATAAGTACCGACGAAAAACACAAGATCGCCGGGCTTGGCCTGCTCCGGGGAAACGGGGGTGCAGATGTCATAAAGCCCCTGCGCCGTCTGGCGTCCCACATTCCAGCCGGAATGATTGATAACCCAGCTAATGAAGCCGGAACAATCAAAGCTGGTACTTGGGGAGCTGCCGCCCCACACATAGGGATAGCCCACATACTTTTCCGCCTCGGCGATCATGGCGGCAAAGGCTTCATCCTTTAGCGCTTCCGGGGGGATTTCATAGTAGGTCGGCTCTTTCGGTACAGAAGCGTGGGGATAGCTGCCGTTTGGAAACAGGTCTGGCCGGTTGCCCAAAGTCTGCATATAGGCAGCATAAAAGCCCATCTGTTCCTCGGTGAGAATGTAGATGGGCAGGTGGGACAGGTCAAAGTTTTCCAGTTTCACATGGCAGATGTAATAGGTGTAGGGGACTTCCACGGTATAGGTGTTTCCCTCGCTGTCCGTCCTCGTTTCGGTGCGGTAGCGGGTTTCCGTTTCGATGGTCTGGGTCAGGATGTACTGCTTTTCAAAGAGCATGGCAAGGTCGCCCTGTACCTCCCCCAAAGTGAACACGCCGTTATGCAGCGCGGAGAGGATGGAGGTCAGCACATAGGGGTCATGCTTGATCTCGTCCAGATCGAAACGGTATTCGTCATAGCCAGGGTGCAGGCTTTCGTAATTGTCAAGTTCGTGCTGCAAGTCTGCTTCCAGCGCGGCATAGGCAGCTTCGGCTCCCAACATATCGCTGTCCTCGGAGAGATAGGAGGTAGCGGCAAGACCAGTCCCGGCGCTGCCAAACATGGCGGTGCAGGATTGCAGGCCGCCCATCACCAGAAGAATGAGAAGCCCCACGCCGCCCACCACCAGCGCCCCTTTCCAGTGCCGGGCGGCAAAGGACGCGGCCTGTCTGCTTTTCTCTGCGGCTTTCTTGGCTGCGGCAGCCGTGGTCTTGGCGGTGCTTGCCGCCCCCTGTGCGGTCTGGCCCGCCGCCCTTGCTGCCTTGGCATATTCCCGCTTGATGTGCTGTTTCTGCCAGAAGCGGGAAACGGGATTCTTGGCCGCCTGTGCCAGCTCCGGGTTGTCCCGCAGGGATTTTTGATACGCAAACTCGGCGTTGGCGGCGATGGACTTTCGCTCGGCCTTGGCTGCGGCCCGGTAGGGTTTGAGTTTATGGCGATGGACGCCGCTGCGGATCATGCGGCCCGCCTGCCGTTCCGCCAGTTCCTCCCCCTTGTGGCCGCCCTCCACGCCCACATTTTCGTGTTCTACCTCATGGATTTTTCCGTGGAGGTAAAGCCCGGCTTCCTGTATGGGGCGGCTGGCCGGATTTGGTTTGAGCTGGGGAGGGGCTTTCTCCACCTTGTCAAAATACAGCCTGCTTTTGGCCTTGCCCTTGGCTTCGTCATAAACGGTTTCCTTGGTGACGACGCGCTTTTTCGGCAGGGCTTCTTTGGCCGCTTCCAGCTGATCCGCCCGTTTTTCCGCTTTTTTGATATACGGGGTCAGCTCCGGGGAGGCCCGTTCCTCGGCGGTAAACTGTAACCGGGAAGTAGGGCCGGTGGCCTGCGCCACGGTTTCCCCGGCGTCCTTGGCCGCTTTCTTTGCCTTATGGCGGTCGTGCAGCCCGTCCGCCCGTTCCAGTATTTTTTCCGCCGCGCCCTCCGGCTGGGCGGTGTATTCCTGCTCGGCCTCCCGGCTGGATACATTGACGCTTTCGCCGGTGGTCTGGTTATCCAGCGTCAGGCCGTCGCGGGTCATGTGCTGCGTTACCTTGTCACGGGGTTTCAATGGATTCATGTAACATCACCTCCTTGCGGTCTGTTCCGGCAGCGCCCGGTTTCAATCTCTGCAATATAGCGCAGGATGGGGTACACCTGCGGGGGAACAACCGCGTTTCCCAAAGTCTTTAACCGCTTTGCCACATTCGCCGGCGGATCGCTGATTAAGTATGGGATTTGCGCCGGTTCTTTTGACCAGATGGAATGTCCGTCCATCTCCGGGGGAATCCCATCAGCCATTCCACCCAGTCGGGGTTCAGTTTCACATCCCCCGGCGGGCTGCCCAGCAGTTTGTAGACCGCCCATGACAGCCGCGCCGTCCATACGGCTCCGTTGGGGTTGTATTTTCGGAAACTCCCGGTCGGCGTCATGCGTACATCGAGGGTTTTCCCCACATCCCCCGTGTCGCTGGCAAGGGGCGTGGGAAGCAGCATGGCCGATGATGAAAGTTCTTTTGCGCTCATGCCATGCGCCGACGGCGACAGCAGGAAGTACGAAAACCCTAACGGCGTAGCCTGCCTGCTCCAAGTCAAGAACCGTCTTGTCGAGCCCCAGATGGATGAAGCCAGCAACATTTTCTCCAAGCACCCAAGTGGGGCGCAGTTCCCGGATAACCCGGAGCATTTCGGGCCATAAATACCGTTCGTCCTCAAATCCTCTTTGTTTCCCGGCGCTGGAAAAGGGCTGGCAGGGGAATCCCCCGGAAATAAGTGTGGTGGTTTCTCGTCCTGTTTTTTCAAAAAATGCCTCCTTTGTCACTGTGGTAATGTCCCGAAATTTTGGTACCTGCGGCCAGTGCTTTTTCAAAACTTCCATCGGGAAATCCGCCCATTCGCACTGGCATACGGTGGTAAACCCTGCGGCTTCTGCCGCAAGGTCGATCCCGCCGATCCCGGAAAACAGGCTGAAATGTGTTAAGGTGCTCATACCGTCGCCCCCTCGCCTAACCGGGTCGTCATGATCTGGTAGAGCTGGGTGTTTTTCGGGATGGGGTTCTTAAATGGCAGGATCACATTTTCGTAAATGAGAAGCCCCTCGCCGGGTTCGGAATTGTCCACATACCGTAGCTGCTGGGGCGAAATGTTCAGCCGTTCCGCAAGGATTTTGCGGTCGCCGCTGGCCTGATTAAGCAGGCAGATGAAGTCGCTGTTTTCCAAAATGTTCTCAATTTCCGGGGAGGAAAGCAGGTCTTTTACATTCTGCGTCGCACCTGTGGGAATCCCGCCCCACTTACGGAAACGCTTCCAAATCTCACAGGAAAAGGCCGCCGTCTGTTCCTCACGCAAAAGCAGGTGGAACTCATCACAGAAATACCATGTCGCCTTGCCCTTGCTGCGGTTTTGGGTGACGCGCCCCCAAATCTGGTCTTGGGTAATGAGCATACCGATTTTCTTTAGCTGCTTGCCCAGCTCCTTGATGTCAAAGGCCACAATGCGGTTTTGAATGTCGATGTTGGTTCTGTGGTTGAACACATTTAAGCTGCCGGACACATACAGGTCAAGGGCCTGCGCCACCCGGTCGGCCTCCGGGATATGCTGGTCTAACAGGGCTTTGTGCAGGTCTGCAAGGATGGGCATATTTTCCGGCTTGGGGTCTGCCAGATAAGGCCGGTAGATCACCTGTACCGCCCGGTCGATCACCGTCTTTTCAATGGCTTCCAGCCCGTTCTTGCCGCCCATGACAAGCTCACAGAACGACAGCACAAAGTCGGATTTCAAGGCCAGCGGGTTTTCGTCCTCGGAGTAGTTCAGATTGATGTCCAGCGGGTTCACATAGTTTTTGCTGGTAGGCGACAGCTTCACCACCTGCCCATGCAGCCGCTTCACAAGGGGGTAATACTCGGCCTCTGGATCACAGATATACACATCGTCCGGGGTGCAGAGGAATACGCTCAAAATTTCTGATTTACAGCTCATACTTTTGCCGCTTCCCGGTGTCCCCAGCTTTAGCCCGTTGGGGCAGCGCGCCCGCTTGCGGTCGAGCATAATCATGTTGCCGGTCTTGGCGTTGATCCCGTAATACATGGCGTCGCCGCCCTGAAAAAGCTCCTGCGTCACAAAGGGGACGAACACGGCCACGCTGGAAGTCGTCAGGGAGCGTTCAATCTGGATGTGGCTGGCCCCCAGCGGCAGGCTGCTCATAAGCCCCTGTTCCTGCTGGTAGTCCAGCCGCACAAGGGCACAGTTGTATTTCTGTGCAATACCGGCAGCCCAGAACACATCGTTTTCCAGCTTTTGCCGGGTGTCTGCGGTGTTCAGCACCAAAAAGGTAAGCTGGAACATCCGTTCATTCCGGCTCTGCAAGGTCTTTAGCAGTTCCTTGGCGTCCTGCCCGTAGGTGGCAAGGTCGCTGGGAAGTATATCCATGTCGTAACCACTTCTTACCGCCCGTTTCTGTTCCTGAATCTTCATAGCGTCAAGGTCGGTGATCTTGCGCTTGACCGTTTTAATGGCGTCGCTCTGGTCGATGGCCTGCACATGGAGGTTCACCACAATACCGTTTTCCGTGTTGAGGAAGTCGGCCAGCATTTCATCCGACAGCTCCGGGGAGAGGATTTGCAGGAAGCTCACCGCCCCGTATTTGCCGCCCAGCCCGAACATCCGGGCATTGCCAAAGCGGAACGAGGACGGGGCGATAAAGTCCTTGGTGGAAAGCCCCGACGGGGCAAGCCACTTCCAGTCAAAGGAGAACGGTTCCCCGTCCGGGTGGAAAATGCTGTGCATGACTTCCAGCCGTTCCTTGGCGTCCAGTCCCCACGCAGAGGCCCCCATGCTCTTGAAATAGCCCAAAAGGTCGGTTTCGATCCGGCGCAGTCTGGCGCGGGCCATTTTCAGGCTGTCCGCCTCAATGGTATAGGTCATAAATTTCCGCTTCATCAGGCCGTTGTTCCCGTTCACAAGCTGGTCTTGCAAAATATCGGAATACTCGCTGCGGATGTCGTCGAAGTCGTCCCCCTGCGCCCGGATTTCAAAGCTCTTGGCGTACTGCTTGGGGTCGATCTTGCGGTTGCTAAAGGAAAACTGCACATGAATGGAGGCGTCCAGATAGTTGTAGAGGTCGCACAGGTTTTCAAAAATGGCGGTCTTGGTGTCCGCCTGCGCCAGTTGGTAGCTGATGTCCGTAAACTCAATGCACTTGGAAAAGGTGCGGGGCGTTACCCGGCATACGCCGTCCTGATACATGGCCTCATAGGGAATACTGGCCTGCGCCGAATGGGGCTTGCCGTCGCCCTTATACTTTCGGATGACGGCCTGAATCTCTTTCTTTTCGGCGCGGGTGAGCTTGACCGGCGCTTTTGCGCTCGTTTCGTTCTTTTGCTTTTTGGACAATGGCGTTGACCTCCTTTTCCATTTGGGATTGCCGCATAAGGGCGGTATAAGCGTTGTTGGTCTGATAGGGCCGTTCCTTGGGCTGGATGAAGCAGCACGCTACGATCTGGCGTACCACCACTTCAAGGGGCTGGCCGTGTTTCTCGTAAAGGGCCAGCAGAAAGCCCGGCAGCATGGCGAACACCATAATGAGCGCCGCCGCGCTGGTCGGGACGCGGCCCCGGATCAAAAAGAAAAGCGGGACGCCTACAAGCAGCGCACCGCCAAAACAAATGAGCTGGCGTTTCGTCAGCCCGAATACCACCTTGGATTTGACCTTGGTTAAATCCTTGGGGACAGTTACATAAGCCATAAAAAGTCACCTCGTTTCTGGTACGGACAGGGAAAAATCGCTGTCCACTTCATTGCCCCACGCATCCCAGCCGGGGATTTTCTGTCTGGCAAACAGTTCTGCGCGGGGCAGGTCGCCCGCAAGCTCTATGATTTTCTCGCGGGTAATGTCTGGTTTCTTGCTGTGTTCCTCCACCGGGGAAATGATAAACTGATGGACACTTTTGGAGTAACGCTTGGGATGGCCCCGCTTGGCAAGCAGGCAGATTTCCGCGTTTCCTCTCGTCCAATAGCCCAGCCCGTAAAACCATGTGGGGCTTTTGCGGTTTAATTTCAGCCAGACAAAGGCCACGGTCTTAAAGGAAAAGCCCCACGCCTTAATCAGACGCAGCGCCTCCGGGAGCTGGGGGAAAGTCGCCCACAAAAACAAGAGGCAGTCTTTTTCCGCCAGCGTTTCCACTGGCAGGGCGCACAGCTCGTCAATGCTCATGGTGGGATAGTGATGTTCCGCCGCCCCTGTCCGCTTGCACTCATACCGCCACGGCGGGTCGGCATAAAGGATGTTGTAGGTTTTCTTTTGTGTTTCTTTGATGGTTTGTAGTCCTCCTGTCTGTCAATGTGCGGTAAAAACAGCTTTCGATATGCTGCCGGTCTTGAACAGGCAGAAGCAAAGCAAAACGGTATAGCCCATACAGCCCCAGATTGCGCCGGATATGTCGTCGGCGGTTCCGATCTGCTGGATCAGCACCGCATAAATCCCGACAACCACCATGATTAAAAAGGCTTGGAAGCCCAGCGCAAGCAGGGATTTCAAGTAGTTCTGGCCCATGCCGCGCCACTCTGCATTTCCCAGCGTGGCAAGGGGGATCGGCCCCAATGCGGTCACGGCGTAAATTTCAATCATTCTTCCATAGGTCACAAGGAAAATGCAGATGGAAAGAATGTTCATCGTCAGCCCCACAACAAGGGTCTGGAACCACAGGCCCAGAAGCGGCCCGATGTCCATCGCTTCAAGGCGGCTTTCCAGATCAGGGAGCAGCGCGTCAAAATCAATGCTGGTATCTCCGATAATCACCCCGGCGCTCTGGTTGACGACCTGCTGGGTGGCGTCAAACACGCCCATGACGATATTCCATGTGTTCGTCACAATGAGGATGGCAAAGGCGCTTTTGAAAATCCAGCGGAAGAACATGGAGCTGTCGAAGTCGTGCATATTGTTCTTTTCCACGATCATGTCGATCAGCTCATAGCACATCACAAGGGCGAGAATGGCCGCCGCAATGGGGACGATCACCGTTTCGGACAGGTTTTGCAGCATGGAAAAAATGCCGCCGTTCCAGTCCTGCGGGGTACTGCCCACATCCGACGCGATTTCCCCGACTTTGGTATTGACCGTGTTAAACAGGCCGGACAGGTTGCCCATGATACCGTCGATCAGGATTCCTTTGATCCATTCCCCGATTAAATCACCGATCATGTGGGGACACCTCCTTTCCCGCGCCCTCCCAGATCAGAGAGGGCGCGGAGGGTTTTCTAAGGCACATGGGGTTATCCCAGCAGCCCGGACAGCAGCGGAACAAGGGTCATGCCAATCAGGGCAACGCCGCCTCCGGCGACAAGCTGCTTGATTCCTTGGCTCTTGCTTGCCGGGTTGTCCGCCCCGTATCCCTCCAAAAGATTGACGCCGCCCCATACGCAAAGCGCTCCACCGAGGCCCACAACGATGGTCTGCAAAGTATCAACTGCACTATTGAAAAATTCCATAAAGTTACCTCCATAAATTCAGATTGTGATGGTGTTTGGGTGCAAAAAAGCCGCCGTACACAGCGGCAGCCTCACAATCCGCAGACGGCCCGGAGTTACTGGCCGTCCCGCCATTCCAGCACAGCCAGCGAAAAAATTTCGCCCCATGCTTCACACAATTCACGGTTTACTTCCGCCTCCATCTGTTTCAAACCGGCGTCGTCAGGCAGTTCAAAATCGTGTTCAATCAACCACCGCAATGCAACGGCAGCGGAAATGATCGCCCGGTAGATTTCCTGCTCCTGCTTGAAATAATCCGCAAATGTCCATTCGTCCGAGTGTCCCATCGGTCACGCTCCTTTCTCTATGGCCGCTTTATTCTGCGGCAAAATCTTCCTCCGACAGCTCAATGTCGTAGAGGTCAAAGGGTTCGTCCTCCGTTACCACGCGCCGCTTTTTCCGGCGCAGGGACGACAGGTAGCTGTCCACATCAAAGGTGTTCTTTTTGTCGGCGTCCGAGAGGTATTTATAACGGGGGTGGCGGGTGATGTCGTATTTCTCACTGAAAAACGGCCTCACGCCGCGCACCTGCAAAATACACTTACCTCCGTCCATCGTTGCAATTTCGTCTTGGCTCATCAGCTCCTTTCCGAGTTTTTGGTAGTTCAGTCCGTGGGAGGTCTGCGCGCCCCGGTTCTCGCTCTGGTTGTAGCTGTCAATGGTTTCCTTGCCCAGCACCTCCGCGATCTCCTTGGCGTTTTTGCCCCTGCCACTCAGGAACAGCGTACAGTCGCAGTTGTCGGAAATGATTTCCGCCGCGTCCTTGTAAATGGCCTTTAGCTGCGACTGGCTCTGCAAAATAATAGAAGCCGAGATTTCCCGGCTTCGGATAGTGGCGATCAACTTGTCAAAGTTTGGAATCTGGCCGATGTTGGCGAACTCGTCCAGAATCATCCGCACATGGACGGGCAGCCGCCCGCCGTATTTGTCGTCGGCCCGGTCACACAAAAGGTTTATGAGCTGGCTTTGCACCATTGCCAGAATGAAATTAAAGGTCGTGTCCGTGTCCGACATAATCAGGAACAGGGCGGTTTTTTTATCCCCGATGGTGTCAAGTTCCAGTTCGTCGTCCTCCATCAGCTCCCGCACCTCCCGGATGTCAAAGGGCGCTAATCTGGCTCCGCAGCTTATCAAGATGGAGCTGCGGGTCTTGCCCGCCGACAGCAGGAATTTACGGTACTGGCGCACCGCAAAGTGTTCCGGGTCTTTTTCTTCCAGCCGTTCAAACATCTGGTCTACCGGGGATTGAAATTCCGGGTCGTCCTCGCGAGCTTCACTGGCGTTTATCATTTCAAGCAGCGTGGTGAAATTCATTTCATCGTCCGGCGCTTCGTACCAGATATAGCCAATGAGGGCCGAATACAGCAGCCGTTCCGATTTGATCCAAAAATCCTCGGCGCTTTTTTCGCCCTCGCCCTTGGTGTTGCAGATCAGCGTGTTTACCAGCTTCAAAATGTCCTTTTCTGAATGGATGTAGCGAAACGGGTTGTAGCGCATACTCTTGGAAAAGTTAATGGTATTCAGCACTTTTACCCGGTAGCCGCACCGCACAAGGAGCTGACCTACTTCCCCGATCAGGCTGCCTTTCGGGTCGGTAATCACGAATGAGGTCGGATAGTCCTTGGACACGCACTGCATGAGGTTGGGCTTCACAAAAAATCTCGTCTTGCCGCTGCCGGAACCGCCGATCACCAGCACATTTTTATTCCGGGCGGTCTTGGGGTCTTTGGGCCGGTTGTTCATGGTGAGGCGTTCCGTCTGGGTCAGGAGGATGTTGTTGTCAAACACCGGGTCGATGTACGGGGCTATATCTTTCGGCCCGCCCCAACGGGCGCTGCCGTACTCGACGCCCCGGCGGTATTTCTTGGCGTTCTTGCTCTTACAGTACACCATCAGCCGCAGTGCCACCGCACCGGCCACGCCTACCGCCAGATCGAACAGGTGGAGGCTGGGGGCGGCGCTTTCAAAGGCAAGGGAAAAGCCGTCCGCAAGGTGCAATAGCTTTTCCGACAAGTCCGCCCCAGCCGCCAGCCGGTAGGTCTGTCCCAGCTTGCCGAACAGGTAAACAAATAGCAGGTAGGGCAGGTTGGCGATTATTAGCTTTTTCATTTCCGGCTTCATCGTGACAGCCCCCTTTCCTTGATTTTCTCCTTGGCCTGCTGGCTGCTTCTGGCTGCTGCCTTTTCTTTCAGGACGGCAAGGGTCTTTCGGATGGAGGGGCGTTCCTGCTGTTTGAGCTTCTTGGCCGTAAACTCTTTAAACGCCTGTTCCAGATTGTCCGCCTGCTTGGATTTGAAGATCACGATATACCGGGGCGGATGGGTGGTGCGGTCTTTCCGCAGGGTAAAATCAATGTCGTATTTCTTGGCGCAGGGCTTAAACAGGCCGATGTTGGCGTCGGTGATCTCAATGTTGGACAGGGCGGAACCGTCCTTTTTGAGCTGCCGTAAGCTCTGCTGGCCGTGATGGGCCTTGCCCGTCCCTTTCTGCCGGGCGGCCAGATATTTTCGGATGGCCGCTTGCAGCACTTGGGCGGTGAGCTTGCCCGTCTTAACCGCTAACGCTATGGTTTTCTGGTCTACTTCTTCCTGCAACTGCTATCCCTCCTTTGGAAAGTCAGCAGGCAGGCGGATGGCTTAAATCCGCACCCGCAGGCCGGAGAGGTCGTCGGCATGGATTCCCACAAGATACCAGTTCTCGGCCATTTCAATGCGGGTCGGCCTCCATCTGCCGCCCACCATCACATCAAAAGTTTCTCCGCAGTGCAGGCCGCCGTAATAGTCCGCAAGGTCAAAGCGGATGTCGTAGCGGTCTGTCTGCTCGTCAAAAATCAAAGCACCCTGTTTCATAGGGTCGTCCTCCTTTCAGATTTTGCCAGTGTTCATGTCGTGGGCCACCAGCGCCGTGTAATAGCCGTTGATGGTGCTTGGGGCGTTGAACAGAACCGCCAGCAGGTATTTTTTGATGTTCCGTATTTCCGTGGTGTTTTTGCTGATACAGTCAAAGACAAACTCAATGTGAGAGCTGTTCAGCTTCATCAGCTTGGATTTCACCAGTTCGGCGGGGTAATCGTCCCCGGCAATGCGGATGGTCTTTCGGGCGCTGCATACGGTTTCCACCAGCAAGTCCACGATCTCGTCCAGCATATCCCGGTCAATCCCCTTGGCGTACTGGCAAAGGTGCTCATACTCGATGTTGTCCTTGATGATCTCCCGGTAAATCTCTACGGCGCTCTGTGATTTCGCTCCCGTTCCTTTCCGTTCCGGCGGCGCAGCCGCTTCTTCCCCCAAAGGAGAGGGAGGGGAAAGGATAGGAATGGAATCGGTATTTGATCTATCCGTAATTGATTTGTCTTTACTTGATCTATCTTTATTTAATTGCGTTGGTTTTTCCTGCGTAGGCTTTTCCTGCGTTGGATTATCCAATGTTGGATTTTCCAATGTAGGTGAATCCGGTACAGGCTGGGGTTGTTCATAAATGATGTAATCCGCCCCGCGCAGGCGGCCTTGGCTGTCACGCTCACGGGAACGCACGATATAGCCCGCCTGTTCCAGCTCCCGGACAGCCGCCCGGATCGCGTCGATCTGCTCCCGGTTGATAAGGGACAAGCCTTTCAGCGTAAAGTCCCAATCCTCCGGCAAGGACAGCATTTGCGACAGCAAGCCCTTGGCTTTCAGGGACAAGTCCTTGTTCCGCAGGTGGTGGTTGGACATCACCGTGTAGCCCCGGTTTTTCTCCACTCGAAAAACTGCCATCTCGTCGTCCACTCCTTTCACTTGAAATTTCACCGCGCCGTCAAGGGCGGTGAGCTTGCCCGGCTGGTAGGGACATTCCTCATACACACAAAACTGGTACTTCCAGTGCGGGCGGTAGAAACGGCAGGTGCCGCAGTCCTCCGGCGCTCCGGCCTCGCCGTTGTCAAAATGGTCTGCACCCGGCCTTGTCTGCATGAGCTGTTCAAAGGCCCGGTCGCTGCCGGAAGTAAAGTACATAGGCGGTCGCCTCCTTTCTGGTTTTGGGCGCAAAAAAAGCGGCGTCCTGATCTCCCCAAATGGGAAAAGAGAACGCCGCTGTCTGCGGTGTCGTATTCAATTTTTGATGTGTCACTATTTGGGCGGTGGGCTTCACGGGAAAGTAGAAGCGTGTCAAAGCTCAATCCGAAAGTAGTAAATCGGTAGTAAATTCAGTTCTTATATCCCGTGAAATGCCCGTATTTCCGGGCTTTTTTGAGATAATCAGAGTTGTTACATTAACATTAAAAGAATTATATCCGAAAAAGGAATGAAACAATGTACAGTAGCAGAGCGCGCTGGATTTTCCAAAAGTGAATTTAGCAATATTTTAAACGGCAGGAGAAAACTTTTGAGAGTAGAACATATGATGCGAATTGCTTGTGCATTAGAAGTTGATGTGAATACGCTGTATTATCCGCCAAGAAATACAGAGGAAAGAGGAGAAGGAGGTGAGATAGATGAAAATAGGAATGGGATTACCAGATTTAGTATTGTGTCCAGAATGTGAAAAAGCTGTAAAACAGGAAAATGGAAGTTTTTGTAAAATATGTATCCATAAAGTACATGAGTATCAAAGAAAACATAATTTAATTATTGATTTCTGGGGGAGAGGAGCACAAGGAGAAAGCGGTCCAACCGGCATGGGTAGCATTTAAAAGTAAAAAAATGCCGGTTGGAGTATGAAATGTAGAATTATATTAAGGTTCAAACCCAAACAATTTTTTTATGCAAGAGATATTCTCTTTGGATTTATTTTCAAGTTCAAAGAAGTTTTGAGCGAATGAATTTGAAACAGGTAAGTTTACAAGTTCAGGAACTATCTTCCATAAAGAAGGATTTGCTTCAAAAAGCGGAAGTAACTGTAAAGCCATATATCGGTTTTTGGGACGCTGATATTCGTCTTCTTGTAAAGAAAAAAGATGTGCTGAATTGATATCAGATAATTTATTTAGATTAAATTGAGCAATATCGTTTCTTGCGTTTAACTCATATACCAAAAGAGAATGAGAGTAATTATTACACCCAGAAAAAGGAGGGTTTACCTTCCATTCTTCTGCGGATTTAAGCAAAAAGAAGTGAGAAGCCAGTTCACAAAGAGTTTCTTCAAACCAGCGCATAGATTGGACAGTATGACCATAATTCATATAATGGCAGAATTCATGACTGAATTGGTAAATGAATTGCGACCAATAACACCCTGGATTTCCATTTGAGTCATAGGGAGAAACAGATAGAAATATGGTTTGTTCTTCGTACACGGTCATTGGATAATCCTTATGAGGATATACATTTACTACTTTTAACGGGAGGTGATTTACGTTATCAAAGTATTCTGAAAATAAGTTTTTGACAAAATCAAGGACAGTAACGACATCACGTTCGTAGGTTTTGTAAGGGAGTACACATGTTTCAGTAAAAGAAAATTGTGGATTGCTAGGAAAAATATACATTTCAACCTCCGGATACTATTTATATTTATGAAAAAATTTTAACATAATGTGAAATTTTTTTCAATGGAGTGATGAAGGATTGGAAAAACTTCTCAGCATTGGTGATGGGATTGCAATTGGGATGGAACTGGCTAGAGGGCAGGAAAAGAAAGCGGGGTGAGAAAGATGAGGATGAGTCCAGAACCAAAATATAGAATTAATTGCAGAGAAAAGGATACGCAAGAATATTCCGACGTGGAAAATCTGGGATTTTCCGTTACATTTAATATTCGTGGGGATGGTGCAGAAAGAAGGTTAGGGAATTTTATTGAAAAAGTGGTAAAGCCTTTAAAAGAAAAATACCCCTACGCAGAAATCTGCATAGAGGTAAATGGTTAAATTTCTTTCTCGATTTCAAGGGTGCCAATAATGTCACTGGAAATGCAAAGAGGAGAATAGGAAAGCGGAGAATAGGAAAGCGGGGTGATGGAAGATGCGGAGAAGGAGGTGTGAATAAATGGACGAACAGAAAAAACAAATTGAGAAGCAAAATAAAAAAATAGAACATTGGTTATGGATTATATTTGTAAGCATGATTACTTCAATCATAACAACGATTTTAGCCACAATGTAATAAGGGTGGTGACGATAGAAACAACGATTGGCGTAAAAATACTTTGGAACAGAAAAGCCTTTATTTTTGCAATCGAAAATTCATATGGATGAAGTGCAAGTTCTGTAAGGACAACTCCCAAGGAATGTCCATTCATCTTAGCAATTTCAACATAACCAAGTTTATCAAGATAACGAACAGTAGCAAAAACCGACTCCAAAGGAAGGGGGTAGTTTTCTTCGATAAACTCATAGGAAAATACACGATCATCAAAATCAGGCGTGGAATGTCTTAAAAATTTTAAAAATCGTTTACTGTTTCTGTTTAACATAAAATCAATCCTTTCATAGAGTTTTTAGCAGGTATAGAAACTTGTAAGTAAATTATAGGATGAAGGATAAAGAAAAGCAATGGCAAATAGGGATAAAATCCTAAAGCCAAGGTTACCAGAGGAAAGAGGAGAAGAGAAAGCGAGGTGAAAGAAATGAACTGTATGTACGCAGAAGAGAAGAACTTTCAGGCATGTGAAGAAATTATAAAAATACTTCATGAAAAGGAAATTTCGATTTCACAGGCCTGTGCAATTCTAGACCGCGCAAAGTATAAAATTGCACAGGATACCAAAGTGGGCGAACTTATCTGCTTTGAGCGTGAAGATTCTTTAGAGAATCCATAACCATTTTTATAGATGCTTCATCAGAACAACTGGCAAAAGCCGCAAGTTCGCACTGAGCACTATTTCCGTTATTTAAAGCTATGTTAAACGGAGTATGGAAAACGCAATCTGAGCGACAGCTTCCTTTGATAAATGGACAATATGTGAGTTTATTCATTGTGCACCTTCTTTCTATATATACTCGGCATTGGCAGATGCCTGTAAAGAAATTATAGAATGGGGAACGAGGAAAAACAATGGTAAATACTGATAAATTCCTAAGGCCAAGGTTACCAGAAAAAAGAGGAGAATAAGAAAGCGGGGTGAGGAAATGGAGGCTAAAGTAGTAAAACACAGTAAATTAGGCTTGGATTGGTTAGGGAAGACTGTAACCCTGGACAGAGAATGCCTGGGTGAAGGAATAGTCGTGGGTTACAGTTCCGTAACGGGTGAACCATTAGCATATTTTTACTCTGGATATTTCGGAGATAGAATCTGTGCTTTCAGCCATAAATCTGTTATTTCCGTGGTTGAATAGATTCCGCCTCTTCGGTTTCTTTGATAAGAGAAATCCAATGTACAGTTAGACGGATAAGGCGTTTTAAATCGGATATATCTTTGTCATCAAAAAGTTGTTCATAATGAGTATGATCATTACCAAGCCAAACGGCACGTGAAGCTACAATTTTTAATTGAGGATTATCAATGTCTTCATTGATACATTTTCCTAAAAATTTGTGTTTGATGTTCGATATCTGGATCTGGTCAGTCGCTTTGGAAATTAAATAATCTTTTATTAAAAATTCAAGAGCTTTTCGATAACCAACGCCTGCTATTTGGTCGAGATTGTTTGCTTCGGCAAAAACAGATTGATTATAAATCTTAATAAAACTAGGAGAAATGTTAGCTATAATTTCACCCCAATCATTTCCGAAAGGAGTTTGGGGAGAAGACGAAGAAAAGAGATATCCTTCTCCGTTTTCTTCATCAAAACAATGCTTTGATATAAAACATTCTTGGCATTTAGGGCAATAGTTAAGAAGAAAAACTTTGTTATCTTCTTCGTCTTCATAGTTGATAAGAACACCAGAAATGACATCAGGAGATAGTGCTACACCGCAAATTGGGCAGGTATTGGCAAGTTCGATTTCCTCATTCGTATTACTATCATCGCTGTATGTAGTAATGGAAAGTGTTTCTTTCATAATTGGTACCTCCGATTTTTTTATTTAAATTGTACCACGATAACAAGAATAAGAGAAGAATGTGTAGAAGAATTTGCCCAAATACTAAAGAACGTCAAAGGAACTGGTAGAGAGTATAAGGATTTTGTTGCTGGAGTACGGATGGCATGGGGTATGGATAGAGAAAAGAAAGCGGGGCGAAGAAGATGTGGATTTCTAAGAAAAAGTGGAATGATTTAGAGAGAAAAATAGCTGCCCTAGAAAAAGAACAGCTATCAATCAAGAAATATGTAGATGAAAACATTAAAACAGATGAGGAACTAATTGAAATTGTTAAAAGGCTGAGAGATGCGATTCAATCATTAAATCCTTTGATGCATATAGAATGAAACTGATTTCCTAAAGGAGTTACTGAGAGGCATTTCTTATCAATGTGAATACGGTCTGCTGTACGTTCATGGGCGTTTAATTTTTCAAACTCTTTGGAAACCTCAGCGTACAATTCAGATGATTTTGCAAATGAGTACGAAGAGCCATCTTTTAATTCAAAGTCGTTTAATTTAATAAGACCTACTCTGATTAAATTATCCAAAGAGACCCGGATTTGTTCTTCTGATATAGATGGAAGTTTTATATCGGTTACAAGTTCAAAATAAGTGTGCTGTAAAGGTGTGCTTCCAACCAAATGAAGACCTTTCTGCAACATAATAATACTAAGGTACGCAGATGGAATGGCATTTCGCAAAGCACATGTTTCAAAAACTTTTGCATCGTTTGGAGAAAGCTGTTTGATGATTTCCACAAAAGCAGGATGAACATTTTCCTTTGTATCTAAAACCATAGATTTTGCAAGGAGATTTGCATATAAGTGACATAGTTCTTCCCTGTTTATGCTGTATGAAATTGCTTGCAAGGCAGGAACAGCAACATATGGTTCAGGAGATACAATCTTGTCCGGATCGATAGAAGATAAGGAGTTTTCTAATTCTATTTTTACTTGCTTCACATTGTATTCCTTTTTTATGGTCCAGATTTCCAAAGGAGCCAAGGCGGCATTAATAGAACGAGTTAGCAAACCGATTGTTTTTCCTATTTCCGATGCAGAAGGACGAAGAGCGTCATCATATACCTTATCAATTGTTTCATTTGGAAGTTCAAGATTGTCGAGCATGTTTATCATTCCTTTCATCATTTGTTAGGAAAATTATATCAAAGAAAGGAAAAAGCAACAAGGAAAGGTTGTAAAAAGAAATGAGGCCCTTACCTCAAAATCACGCACAAGGTAAAGGCCAAAATCATGTATCAAGAAAAGCTTTTCTTTGAATTTATTGTAGCAGAAGAAAAGAAGAAGAACAAGGGGTGTCAAATGTAAGGTTTTGGCGAAAAAGGAGGTGTTCCACATGCCAGAAATCACATTCGCAGCTTCCCCGGTTCCCATGAAGGTTGCATCCAAGGTTTTAGGAATGAAGCCGGATACTATCAGGAATCAAATGGAGAGAGGCACGTTGCAAATTGGAATTATAAGCCCAGCCAAACACAAAAGAGGAAAGAGGGCATACAGAAACACTTATATTTCCCCAAAGCTTTTCTATGAGCTTACGGGATATGTGTGGAAAGGAGAAGAAGATGCATAAACAAACAATAAAAGATGCACTATTCTGGACAGTCATATTATTTAATACTGTTCTGGAAGTACCAGATGGAATGTCTATGCCGGCACAGATATTTGGAGCTGGAACAATCTTCTGGCTGGTTTATACACTGCTCAGAGAATGCGAGAAAGTAACTAAAAAAGTCCGCCGGGCGGCAACCCAGTAGCGGACATGGAAAATTATATACGTCCTTATTGTAAAGGATACAAAGGAGAAAAGTCAAGATGAGAAATAAAGCAATCGATGCACTGTTAGAGCTGGGCATCCCGGCAAATACGAAAGGGTTTCAATATATCACAGATGCGATGGAGCTTATCGCAAAAAATAAGGAGCTGCAATACCAGACTTGTCGGTTATACGAAGAAGTGGCCAGGCTGCATGAAGGTGCTACCGCAACAAGAGTAGAAAGAGCCATCCGGCATGCATTCAGTGAGATTACTGCTTATAAGAATACAGAAGCGGTAGAAAAATGGCTTTCCGTATCTGGCAGGATGAACAATGGGAACTTATTAGCAATCTTGTATATGAGATTAAGCAGGGAGTGAACTCATATGACGAAAATACAGAAGTTAGAATGGGAAAATGGACAGATGAAAAAGGCATTGAAGGAAATCTATGCCATGTGCAACATGACAGGAGAAGAACGGGAAGAGTTTCTGAAAAAGTTTGAATTTGACGGGGCGCAGTTTTACCCAATCGCAGTTGGTACAATCTGCTCTCTGGCAAGAGAAGGACTTGCCGCAGTAGATAAGGAGCATACATAATGGGAAAATTTGCCAGCCTGGAAGAGGACATGCTGCATGTCTTTGAAGAGGTACAGAGAGTAAAAGAGAAATACGGGATAAGCTCTATCACTTTAGAGAGTAACCGGTATACAGAGCGTTTCCATGGTTCCCATGGAGGAAAAGGAAATTTTCTGGGAGAACGGGAACACCGGTACGCAAGAAATCCAAAGAAACATTTTATACAGATAAAGTAAAAAGTCCAGAGGCTGCAACCTCTGGACAAGTCATATGTAGCTTGAAAATGTTAAATATAGTATAGCATGTATGACTTAGAAGTGCAAGGAAATAAGCGGATTTTTTGCCGCTTTACAACTTGTTAAAAGTATTAAGGATAGGACATACATATGGCATACAAGAAAAAGACATGGGAGTTCCGGAGGGCTATCGAGGTAATGGAATATCATACTGCCAGATATGGGGCACCGGGACAGAAAAGAGAGAAAAAGAAGAAGCCGACCAAAGAGGACATGGAAAAGGTAAACCAGTATACGAAGGAACGAAAGGCCAGACACCGCCTTAGGAAATACTTTTACAAAAATGATTACTTTTCCTGTCTTACCTACAGAGTGGATGCAAGGCCGCCGGACATGCAGACAGCCAAGAAGGACTGGAGCGAAGCACTGAAAATCATCCGCCGGGAATACAAGAAGCGTGGGGAGCAGCTCTTCTGGATGCGGAACATAGAAGTTGGAACAAAGGGAGCCTGGCATATCCATCTGGCCATCAACCGGATACCGGATACAGACGTAATCCTAAAAAAAGCCTGGACAAAGGGGAAGGTGGTAAACCAGCTTCTATACGAACAGGGAGAATACAAAGAACTGGCCGCATACATAACCAAAACCCCACGCACAGATAACCGCCTGAGGGAATCCAATTATGATGCATCCAGAAATATGCCGCTTCCAGAACCAAAGGAAAAGATATACCTTCACTGGAAGACCTGGAACAAAATCAGAATCCCGGAAGGATATTACCTGGATCCGGACAGTGTACATGAGGGACAGAATCCAAAGACAGGCTATCCATACCGCACTTACACACTGTTGAAACTGGGGGAGGACACAGAGGAAAGAGGCCAGGAGAAAAAGAAGCAAAGGAGGGCAAAGAAGCATGAAAAACGTAAGCATCTATCTGGAAAGTGACAGCACAGCCTTCCAAAAGCATAAAAGAATCTGTGGCTATGTCCTGGAATACATAAAGAAAAACGGGGACGCAGAGACAAGGGAAGAATTCCGGGCGGCAGAAGGTACTTACCACAGGGAGATTCTGCAAACCCTGTCAGAAGCGC
>SKEY01001311.1_pt1 | contig 33085 bp, 26 predicted proteins | sample 4843871 | NCBI WGS metagenome assembly SKEY01 (sample SAMN11008797, study PRJNA524170) | human gut metagenome | biome: Human fecal sample; material: Feces; isolation source: fecal sample from pouch patient p36 | host: Homo sapiens | place: Israel: Tel-Aviv | collected 2016-12-04 | reverse complement strand
GGGCCTTGGGGGAACAGGTCTTGGAGGAATGGGCCTAGGTGGTGTGGGTCTGTCGGGTCTTACCGGTGGTGTGGGCCTGTCGGGCCTTACCGGAGGGTTAGGCCTGTCAGGTCTTACCGGAGGGTTGGGCCTGTCGGGCCTTGCCGGAGGGTTGGGCCTGTCAGGTCTTACCGGAGGATTCGGTCTGTCCGGAATAGGAGGAACCGGCCGGTCTGGTAAAGGAGCAACCGGTCTGTCCGGCATAGGCATTGCAGGCTGTGCCATCATGGGCTGGGTCTGCATGGGTTGGGCCATCATAGGCTGTGCCTGCATGGGCTGGGCAGTGCGTCCGGACATAGGGGCGCCAAAAACCTGGTCCTCCTCCGGGCTGTCTGTATATGGGATGATTGGGTCATACTCCTGTGAATTAACCCAGTCTTCTGAATAGTCCATATCAGATTGCAAATCATCAGGCAGCAATTCATCCGCCTGCAGGTCATCAGGCATGGATTCATCCATCTGCAGGTCATCAGGCTGTAATTCAGAACCTGCTGCAGGGTAAGGATAGAGGTCTTCCGGCACGGAAGGATAGTAGTCGTCGTAATACATACAGTAACCTTTCATAATACGCTTTGTCATATCTTATGCGGCGGAATTGGATTGGTGAGTTGGCTATGCGGTTCAAATAAGTTTCAGGACTATTTTACAAGTCTTGACGTAACGGTGGTTCAGTGATATTTTATAGATATGGTTCTCAATGGCGTTCTGCTAATGACAATCTTTAAGGGATATTCTCCCTGTGATTCCCAATGTGTGATAAAAGAATATGGTTCAATGGTCAGGTGGTGGTTTCATGGATGTGTAAAGCTGTATTTTCTTGCAACAGATGGAAAGATTGATTATAATAAAAGGAGATACATATGGATATAGCTGTGAAAAACAGGCAGACCGTCAAGCGGCTTAAAGAACTGACCCTGTTGGACCGCTTTTTATTTGCGGAAACCATGGAGGACAAAAGGAACCTTCAGTTAATACTTTCAATTATCCTGGGAAAAGAGCTGGAATTAAAAGGACAGCCACAGGTGGAGAAGGAATTGAGGACAGCGCCCTGGCTGCGCTCCATCCGACTGGATGTGTATACGACGGATGAGGAACGGCGCGTCTATTCAACCGAAGTGCAGAAAATCAATACGGGGAACCTGGTTAAGAGAAGCAGGTTTTACCAGGCGCTGATTGACGGCTCCCTTCTAATGCCGGGGGAGATTGATTTTAATGAGATGCAGCCCTCGTATCTGATATCCATCATGCCCTTTGATTTATGGGGATATGGGAGGTATAAGTATACCTTCAGGATGACCTGTCAGGAGCAGGAAGGATTGCTTTTAGAGGATGGGGCAAGCAGGATATTTTTAAATACCCATGGGACGAATGGGGAGGGAGTGGGCACGGAACTGATAGAGTTGCTCCATTATATGGAGCATACTACAGACCAGTCGGCATCCCATAGCACCAGCCAGCGTATCAAAGAACTGCACGGACGGGTCAGTCAGCTAAAAGCCAGTGAAGAGATTGGAGTGAAGTATATGCAGGAGTGGGAAGAGAGGATATATCTGCAACAGGAAGCCAGGGCAGAAGGCGAGGCAGCCGGTGAGTCCGTGAAGCTAATCAAACAGGTAAGGAAGAAGGCGGCAAAGGGCGTTACGGCAGAGGCGTGTGCGGATATGCTGGAAGAGGAAGTTTACCTTATTGAAAAAATTTATGACATGATTAAAGCAAACCCGGACTGGGATGACACCAGGATATATGAGACGTTGAAAGTTTCCAGATAAAGGGGGGAAAGACGCTTTTTGGAATGCACGAACCCCTGTCTTCATGATACAATGAATAGAACAATCCGGAACATCAGAAGATATAGATGAGAAATAAAAGGATATGGTGGGAAATTCCGGTGTTATGGTACGCATTATATCATGGTACACATTATTATGGAGAAGGAGTATACATGCAGTCAGGTGATAATGAAAAGACAGATACAGAAGTAAGGGAAATACTGGATTATTACAAAGAACTTCCGGAACGCGGTTCGCAGGAGGTCATTGTAAGCATGCTGAGGGAACTTCAGGACGTATGCGGATGGATTGGACCCTCTGTTCTGGAGGAGGCGGCACAGACGGCCGGGGTAAAGGAATCCCTTATAGAAATCATAATGAAACGGTATCCCAGCCTGAAGAAATCACCATATGTCCATGAAATCATTGTCTGCACAGGCCAAAACTGTGCATCCAGGGATAACCTTAAGCTGCTGCAGGAGTTGAGGCAGCGGCTTAAGATAGGCGGTGACGGTATCTCCCAGGATGGGAGGATATATATGAAAACAAGGGCATGCCTGAAACAGTGCAGGACAGCCCCTAATATCATGGTAGATGGGAAGATATACAGTGGAAAGAGTGTAAAGGAGATTGTTTCCATGGTCACGGGCCATGGCATGCATATATAAAATAGTCAGATTATATTAAACAAAATGTAAAACAGACCCCCATGCCGATGTGCTACTATGTAAATATAAAATTCTGGAAATAAACCGGAACAGGAGGGATGTACATTTGTTTATGGATTCGTTTTTCTGGGGAGGCGGTTTTGAGGTAATTTTTTCCCTGATGTTTGTAATTGTAATTGGGATGTTTGTGGTAGTGGCAGTAAAGGGGATTGGACAGTGGAATAAGAATAACCAGTCGCCAAGGCTGACCGTGCCCGCATCGGTAACTGCAAAGCGTACCAATGTGAGCCATCATAGGCATGCCAATGCCGGGGACATGACCGGCGCACATGGATTCCACTCCACCTCGTCCACCAGTTATTATGTGACATTCCAGGTGGAGAGCGGAGACAGGATGGAACTGTCCGTGACAGGCAGGGAATACGGGATGCTTTCAGAGGGGGACACAGGGAAGCTGAGCTTCCAGGGAACCAGGTATCTTGGGTTTGAGAGGCTGAATGTGAAGGCCGGGATATGAAAATCTGCATAAAACAGCAAAATAATGCATATCTGCACAGGTTACCGTGTTATAGTACATTCATCGGAAACGTAAGTAACCGATAACACGCGCCGGTATGCAAACGGCTGAAGCAAGCGGTCTGTAAAACCGTGACCCTGGTGGTAAACATTGTTGGTTCAAATCCAACCCGGCGCATGCGTGTATTTGGGAATCGGGTATCCTTTTTTTCAAATGCACCGTCCGGGCAAATGTGGCAGAGTGGCTGAATGCGGCTCCCCGCTAAGGAGTTGGCCGGGTAACCGGCCCGAAGGTTCGAATCCTTCCATTTGCGTACTTGACATGGAAAAAGGACTATGTATATACTGTAACTGTGAAATGTAGGGGTTTACCGTGCGTTGCTAAACGTGCACAGGGAATGGATTTTTATATACGCCCCGGCAAAGTGTATAAAGAATCGTGGAAAGGAAATGAGTGGATCATGGCAGTCAGGAACATCAACAGGGAATTGAGTTATGGGCAGTCCGGTGTCAGTAGTTATCAGTATCACTACGGCAGCGGACGTATTGGCGTAACAGAGAACCAGGACTGCCAGGGCGCCCATTAATACAGAATGGAAATATGGGGCCTCACAGCAGGCCCTTTTTGATGCAGAAAGAGAGGAAGATTATTGTGCATCAGACCATGTTTCCATTATTAGTAATGAATATACTTGAAAACCATGCCACAAAGGACCATCCCTTAACCATCACAGAAATTACGGATTTCATTAACCGGGAATTTGCCCCGTTTGCAATGGAAAGGGATAACGTGGTGAACCGTTCCACTGTCATGCGGATCCTGGATGCAATGGAGTTCTGGACAGAGGGGAATCTGTTTAATTTCCATGTGGTGCAGTGCGGGACGGATGGCAAGAAGATGTTCTGCCTGGAACGTTGAAAAATAGACAATCAAATGATATAAAGACAAGCGAACGTGATATAGGAAGGGCTCCCAGGCATCCGGCCGGATGTGGGGAGTCCTTTTCTTATGAAAAACAGTGGTTAATTATGCACAATTAGAACTGGATAATAAAACATATAATAGAAGTATTGACATTGGTTTGACGAACCGATGCCGCCGGATACCTGTATTAATGTCCTTCTTATATAAAAAAGATGGTAAGAAATTATAAAATTTTCATAAGTGTTGGAGCTCCAACATATCCATGGGAAAAAGCCTGTTATAATTTTAACTATCTTAAGGGACGGATTGGGGCGAAGGATATGAAGACAGAGGAAACCAAACTTACATTTTATGGTAAACAGGCGTTTGCCATGCTGCCGCTGGTGGGATATATACTTATCGGCGGGACATTTTCAGTTGGACTTCACTATTATTCCATGAAGGGGCTGTCTTTTGCGGCGGCGGTTTCCCTCTTTGCAGGATTTTTCCTCTGCAGGGAGAAGGACCGGTATTGGGACAGCGTGGTCCATGGTCTGGCCCAGTATGGTAATTCCAGGCTGATATTTGTATTCATGGTCATCGGCATTTTTTCCAAGCTGATGAATACAGGAGGGATTGGGGACGGATTTATCTGGCTCAGCCTCAAGCTTGGGATTTCAAGAAGCGGATTTGTGGTATTCAGCTTCCTGGCCTCGGCCATGATTTCCATGGGGGCCGGCGCACCCATTGCGGCCATGTTTGCAGTGATACCTATTTTTTATCCGCCGGGAATCCTGCTGGGAGCCAATCCTGCCATGCTGGCAGGGGCTTTGATCAGCGGTATTTTCTTTGGGGATGCAATCTCCCCAAGCTCACAGGTCATCAACACGACCGTCATGATACAGCATGACGGAGTGACGGGACGGCCTGCAGACCTGCTTCAGACATTGAGGATGAGGACTCCCTATATCCTGGCGGCAGGCGGGTTAGCCATGGTGGTTTATCTGATATTCGGGGGACGCGGAGGCACCATGGGGGATATTTCACAGATATCAGCCATGTCCTCACCACAGGGGCTTTGGATGCTGGTCCCGCTGGCAGTCCTGCTGCTCGTCTGTTTCCGGACCGGGAACCTGTTCATGGGATTGTCATTTGCCATTGTGTCAGGATTCGCTGTGGGGCTTCTGACAGGGGTTCTTGCCCCATCGGATATCGTGGCCATTGACTATGGTACCTCGGGACTGAAAGGGGTTATTTTTGAAGGCATCAGCGGAATGCTGGATGTGGTGGTTTCCACTATCCTGCTGTATGGGCTGATTGCGGTTGCCGTGGATGGAGGCATGATGGAGCGGTGCTGTTCCTGGCTTTTAAGCAGGAAAATCATGGGAACCACACGTGGCGCCGAAACCATACTTACAGCGGGAATCATCATTACCAATATACTTCTGGCAGGCTGTGTGCTGCCGTCCATCCTGATGTTCGGCAGCATGGCGGACAGGATTGGACAGGAAAGCGGCATATCCCCGGAGCGCAGGAGCATCCTCCTGACAGCCAATGCAACGAATTTCAGTTCCATCATTCCTATTAACAGTGCATTTGTCATGGGCAGTGTGACAATTATCAATGAAATGGTGCAAAAGCACAGCTATCTCCCGACCGTGTCCCCATTCCAGATCTTCAGTGCTGCATTTTACTGCCTGTTCCTTACAGGAATCTGTGTTATCTGGGTAGCCGTGGGGGAGAGGGCAGGCAAGTTCGGACACCAAAAGGCCCAGGGAATTTCTGCGGTGAGGGGAAGCTGATACGGGAGCCGATATGGTCAGGAACCGTGTTTTATGATAGAAAGGAGAGTTGGTTATGGACTCAGTTTATGATCTTATTATCGTTGGCGGCGGACCGGCGGGGCTGTCAGCAGCCATTTATGCCGGACGTTCCGAGCGCAGGACGCTGCTTTTGGAAAAGGGCAGCTACGGCGGAAGGATTAATGATACGTATGAAATCAGGAATTATCCGGGAACGAAAGCGGACAGCGGGCAGCATCTGATGGAACTGTTCAGGGAACATGCGGCCAGCCATCCCACGGTAGAGCTTAAGCGTACCACCGTCACAGGGGTCCGGAAGGAGGACGGTACATTCATTGTGGAGACAAAGCGCCGCGGGAATTTTATGGCGCGCAGCGTTATTTTGGATCTGGGCACCAGGCCCAGGGAACTGGATATCAAGGGTGAGAAGGAATTTACCGGGCATGGGGTCGCTTACTGCGCGACCTGCGATGCGGAGTTTTTCAAAGGAAAGGAAATCTATGTCCTGGGAGCGGGGGACCAGGCCATTGAGGAATCGGATTACCTGACCGGGTTTGCATCCAAGGTGACCATTGTAGTGCTTCATGAGGAAGGGCATCTGGACTGTAACGAGGTTGCCGCGGAGCATGCGTATAAGAACCCCAAGATAGATTTTGTGTGGAGCTCCACGGTACAGGAAATCAAGGGGAACGGCCATGTGGAATCACTGGTATTAAAGAACGTTGACACGGGCCTGGAAACAGAGGTGAGGGCCGACGGGCTGTTCCTGTTCGTGGGCATGGTGCCGCAGACGGAACTGGTGAAGGACATGGTGGACTGTGACAGGTCCGGTTACATTAAGGTCAATGAGAAAATGGAGACCAATGTGCCGGGACTCTATGCGGCGGGCGATTGCACCCAGACATTCCTGCGCCAGGTAGTCACCTCGGCGGCGGACGGCGCGGTTGCGGCGGTTGCATCGGAGCGCTATGTAAAGGAATTGGAACAGATCCAGGGAATCCTTGGTCCGGATTCGGGCAGGACCGCATTTTTATTCTACAACCCGTACAGCAATGAGGATATTGAGAAGACCGCCAGTCTGGAGCAGGAGTTAAGCGGACAGTGGAAGGTATACAGGCAGGATATCACAAGACAGAACCTGCTCTACAACAGCCTGAAGCTTAATCGGACGGTTGCGGGGGCATTTTACGATAACGGAAAGCTGGTTGAAATCAAACAGGCTTTTTAACAAATAATAATAATTCAATGGAGGATATGAAATATGGGACAGCCACTTGTTTTTCCACACGGAGTCACTGTTTACAACCCTGAAAAATGCTGGAGCGGTTATACGATTGTTCCGTTAATCAATGACGGCGTATTATTGTTTGATATGAACGGCAACGAGGTCAGGCGCTGGAACATGCACGCCATGCCGCCAAAGCTTCTTCCGGGCGGATATGTGATGGGCCTTTCCGGATACCGCCATCCTGATTATGGCATGCAGGACGGCGTCAACCTGATTGAAATTGACTACGACGGTAATATTGTATGGGAATTTGACCATTTTGAGAATATCGACGACCCGGGCAGGGACCACAGATGGATGGCGCGCCAGCACCATGATTACCAGAGGGAGGGAAACCCGGTGGGGTATTACGTACCCGGTATGGATGCAAAACCGCTTTCGGGCAACACCCTGATCCTGGTGCACCAGACCATCCACAATCCTAAGATAACGGATAAGAAACTGCTGGATGATGCCATGATTGAAGTGGACTGGGAGGGGAATATCCTTTGGAAATGGTCCATCAGTGAGCATTTTGACGAACTGGGATTTGACGAGGCGGCTAAGAACGTGCTGTTCCGCGACCCCAACCTGCGCGCATCGGACGGCGGCGTGGGCGATTACCTGCATGTGAACTGCATGAGCTATCTTGGGCCTAATAAATGGTATGACCAGGGAGATATGCGTTTTAAGCCTGACAACATCATCTTTGACTGCCGCGAAGCCAATATCCTGGCAATCCTGGATAAGGAGACAGGAAAGATTGTATGGCGCATCGGACCTGATTTTAACGCTTCCCCGGAGCTTAAGAAGCTGGGATGGATTATCGGACAGCATCATTTCCATATGATTCCCAAGGGCCTGCCGGGCGAAGGAAACCTGATGGTCTTTGACAATGGCGGCTGGGGCGGCTACGGGACACCCAACCCGTCATCTCCAATCGGCACCAAAAATGCACTGAGGGATTACAGCCGTGTGCTGGAATTCAACCCTGTTACACTGGAGGTGGTGTGGAAGCTGACTCCCAAGGAACTGGGGCATGCGATTCCCACGGATGCCAGCAAATTCTACAGCCCTTATGTCAGCAGCGCACAGCGTCTGCCCAATGGCAATACCCTGGTAACAGAAGGCTCGGACGGCAGGCTCATCGAGGTGACGCCGGACCATGAGATTGTATGGGAGTGGATTTCACCATATTATACGCACAATGAAAAGGGTCCGAAGAACAATATGATTTACAGGGCCTACCGTTATCCCTACAGCTATGTGCCTCAGGAGCCGGAACCAGTGGAGGTTCCCATTGAGCGGATTGACAATGTGACCTACCGTGTTCCGGGCGCAGGCGCGTTCGGGGCAAAAAAGGTGATTGACGTTGAGGGGACTTTGCCGTATTATCAAGATGTGGCCCTCTGTGTGGCAACGGATGACGAGGAAGACCTGTCACAAAGGGAAAAGGTCTTCGAGGTGGATACGGATGTATTCCATCCTGTCGATGCGGCCAGCTGGAAGGATGAGGTATTGGCAGTGGAGGATAAACCGGTGCTGGTACTGTTCGGCGCAGAGCGCTGCGTCCACTGTAAGGCCCTGCACCCTGTGCTGGAGGAAGCCCTGAAGGAAGAATATGACGGGGCATATGAAATCCGCTATGTGGATGTGGATGCAAACCAGGATCTGGTGGACACCTACAATGTGGGCGGTATCCCGGTCGTAGCCATATTCCGGAATGGAAAGGAAGTACTGAGGTTTAATGGCGAGATGGATTATGACGATCTGTGTGATATCCTGGACCGCCCATTGGAGTAGGCCTGAACCTTATATAAGCAGGGATAGGAAGAAAACAAGACATTACCAGAAGAGGAGCTGTTTGAAACAGCCCCTCTTTCGGTAGTTCATGGAGGAAGGAATATGCGCGATTTTTTTACAATCTCAGAGAATGCATGCAGGGTCCCCTTTGCAGACCTCTGCAAAAGAAATGAGGAGTACCGCACGTATTTTGTGCGCAGGACCTATGAAGCGTCCCAGTGCATACACCCCCAGGGAACAAAAATCAGCTGTTTCGGGATTGTGGAGAGCGGCATCCTGAAGGCTGTGAACAATACGATCAATGGTGTGGAACAGTGCCATTCTTACTTTGAGGCCAAGGATCTTTTTCCGGAATTCCTTTATTTTACCGGCAGGAAGAATTACGCATACACATTGATTGCTGAGAAAAAATCAACAGTTCTCTGGATTCCGGTCCATGTACTGGAGGAAATGCTGGAAAAGGACCAGGGACTGATGTATGCGCTGCTTCTCTATGTCTGCCAGCGGGGGCTGAAGGACCAGCTGTACCTTAACTGCCTTAACTATCAGACCATCCGGGAGCGGATTGCTTACTGGATTGTGGGACTCCACAACCTGTCTCCCGTGGAAAGCGTCCTTATGCCCGGTTCCCAGCTGATCCTGGCCAATATGCTCCATGTGAGCCGCTCATCCCTGAACCAGGAACTGAAGCTGATGCAGAGGGACGGATACTTTAAGGTTAAGGGACGGGAGATGTATGGACTGGACGAGGAGAAGCTGAATGCACTGCTTTAGGTTCATGGGTTACTGGGCGGCGCGGTAGCTTTTCAGGATGTTGTTCATGCTCCTGGTAATATGCTGTTCCATCATCTGACGTGCTTTTACCGTGTCCTTGGAACGTATGGACTGAAGTATCTGTATATGTTCCTCTGTGGACTGGACATAGTGGTCCAGTTCTGAGTTGGCACTGCCGGTGCTGGGGCCGTTCCATAGGCTCATCAGGAAATTATATAGTTTCTGGTTATCCGCGGCTGTCCAGATGGAAGTATGTATTTGCTGATTCAGTTCCGTGTAGTATGGTCGGTCCAAGGTGGATAGGTTGTCCGTCAGGTGATAAAGTCTGGCAAGCAGTTCCGATACATCCATTCCATTTCTGGCGGCCCTTACGGCTGCTTCTGATTCCAGCAGGATCCTCATCTCATAATGGTCCGTGATGAATTTCTGGTCAATCTGTTTTACGATTGCCCCTTTATTCATACGGAGTTCAATCAGGCCCTCTGCAGCAAGGGTCTGAAATGCTTCACGTACAGGAGTCCTGCTGACTCCAAGTTTTTCAGCTATCTCGGTCAGGCTCAGCTCCTGGCCGCTTTTATATTCTCCTGCAAGGAGCGCTTTTTTTAATATAGATGTAATCCGGACCCTTGCAGGCATCATTTCCAGAGATTCCATTAATTTCACCTCGAATGTTTTATCTTTATCATCATACCATACCCCCATTTTTATTGTCAAATGCCATAACTGAGTGTAGTATGAATTGTAAAATATGCACAAAAATATAAACAAAACTAAAAAATATATTGCATTATTTATTTAATTATGCTAATGTTTAACACGTAGATTGAATATCGTATACGATATACGATTTCAAAAAAGGGCAAAGGAGGAGAAAATAATGCATGCAATTGAAAAAATTCTTGCAAAGAACAGCGGCCGTACCCATGTAAAGACCGGTGAGATCATCACTGCAAAGATTGATTTTGCTGAAATCAATGATTTATATCTGCAGACCATTTATTCCTTTTACGAAATGGGTGGGGAGAAGGTCTGGGACAATACCCGGGCAGCATTTGTCTTTGACCATTATGCACCAGCGCCGGACATCAAAAGTGCGGCCAACCACGGGGAGATGAGGGAGTTTGCCAGGAAGAACCAGTTGAAGTATCATTTTGATACCAACTGTGGGGTCTGCCATCAGGTCATGCCTGAGGCAGGGGTTATTTATCCGGGGATGATCATTGTGGCCACGGACAGCCATACCACGACCCACGGTGCATTTGGCGCCATGGGCACGGGCTGCGGCGCAACGGATATGGCCACGATCCTGATGACGGGGGAACTGTGGTTCCGGGTTCCGGAGATAATCGAGGTACGTCTGGAAGGCCAGGCGCCCAAGGGAGTATTTCCAAAGGACGTCATCCTTAATGTCCTGGGCAGGATTAAGGCAGACGGCGCTGTTTATAAGGCCATTGACTTTACAGGAAGCTATGTGGACAGCCTGAATGTTGCAGGCAGGATGGTCATCTGTAACATGGCCGTGGAGATGGGCGCAAAGACCGCATATATGCAGCCGAACCAGGATGTCCTTGATTATGTGTCAAAGCGTGCGGTACGTCCTTTTGAGGTACAGGTTACGGATCCTGGTTTTGAGTACAGCGAACGTCATGTGTTCGATGTATCCGGTTTGGAACCTCAGCTGGCATGTCCGCACAGCGTCGATAATGTGGATACACTGTCCCATGTGATTGCAGAAGGGGAGATAAAGCTGAACCAGGGATACATAGGAAGCTGCACAGGAGGACGGGAGGAGGATATCGCGGTTGCGGCCAGGATCGTGAAGGGGAGGCACATACCCCCATACAGCAGGCTGGTGGTGGTTCCGGCATCTTCTGAGGTCATGCTTTCCTGTATGGAAAAAGGATACATACAGGATTTAATGAATGCAGGGGCAACCATAACCACGCCTGGCTGCGGCGCATGCCTGGGCGCCCATGAGGGAATCATTGCGCCGGGTGAAACCTGTATCAGCAGTACCAACCGGAATTTCCCGGGGCGGATGGGATCCAACCAGGCATCCATATATCTGGCAAGCCCGGCCACGGTGGCAGCCAGTATCATCAATGGCTGCATTACGGATCCGCGGGATTACTTATAGGAGGCAATATAGATGAATACAGAGATAACAGGAAGAATCATTGTTTTGGGCAATAACATTGACACGGACCAGATTTATCCGGGCAGGTTCCTGGCAATTACGGACCCTGGGGAGATTGGCAGCCATTGCCTGGGCGGGGTGGATGAATCCATTGCTTCTTCATTCCCCAAGGGAGGCATCGTGGTTGCCGGTACTAATTTCGGATGCGGCTCCAGCAGGGAACATGCGCCCATTGCCCTGCTTAACATGGGGGCGTCTGCTGTGCTGGCAGATTCATTTGCACGGATTTTCTTCCGCAATTCCATCAACTTAGGGCTGCCCCTGATTATATGTAAGGGCATAGGCAAGGAGGTCCATGACGGGCAGACGTTGAAGCTGGATATAAGAAAAGGCGTGGTTACAGTGGAAGAAACAGGTAAGGTTTACGTCTGCGAGCAGCTGGGGGAACATGCACTTAACATCCTGGAGGCAGGGGGAATCAAGCTCTTGATGCGGGCAAGGTTTAAGAAGGATGAAAAAGAAGGATGAACACAAATAGATAAAATAGGGGGATTCAATTATGCCAATGGAAATTGTATTTATAATAGGTATGGCCGTGCTCTTGTTCCTGTGTCTTAAGGTAAAGGCCAATGCATTTATTTCACTGCTTGCAACCGCGCTTGTCATGGGACTGCTGTCCGGAATGACAGGAGCTGATACAATCGGGGCCATCACAGGCGGATTTTCCGGAACCGTTAAGAGTATCGGCATCATCATTATTTTCGGAATCATGCTGGGCAATTATCTGGATGCGGCAAAGGGAACCAACCGTATGGCGCTGGACGCGGTCAGGCTGGTAGGGCAGAAACGTGCCGGACTGGCCATGGCAATCACGGGTTATATCGTATCCATACCCGTATTTTCAGATGCAGCCTTTGTCATCCTGACGCCGCTTGTAAAGGCAATCCACAAAAAGACCAGGATACCTCTGGCAATCCTGGCAGTCAGTCTTTCCGCAGGCCTGCTGGCAACCCATGTTTATGTCCCGCCAACACCAGGCCCTCTGGCAGCGGCAGGGCTTCTTGGGATTGATATCGGGCAGGCAATCCTGTACGGAGCATTTGCAGCGGTTTTCATGACCTTGTTTGGGTGGATTTTTGCAGAGATATATTTCCGCAACAAGCCTTCTGATTTTTATTCTTTCCAGGAATCTGGAAAAAGGAGGAGGGTCTGGATATTGAGGATGAAACAGACCTTCCGGGAACCATGGCAAGCCTTCTTCCATTGGTTGTGCCGATTCTTCTGATCCTTGGAAAGACAACATGTGACATGCTGTGCCCGGAAGGCTCGCTGCTTCTTACGGTCACATCTTTTATTGGGGATTCCAATATTGCCTTGGCAATCGGTGCGGTTCTTGCAATCGCAACCCTTGGAAAGAGGCTGGGCGGTAAAAAGGTGCTGGAAATCATGGACAAAACGTTAAAGGATGCCGGCCCAATTGTATTCATTACTGCCGCAGGCGGTGCATTGGGACAGGTGCTAAAGGTATCCGGCGCAGGTGACAGCCTTGCCACTATGGTAGTGAATACAGGGCTTCCGTTTATCCTCATACCTTTCGTGATTTCTGGTCTGTTAAAGATAGTCCAGGGTTCTGGTACCGTGGCCGTGACAACAGCAGCTACCTTGTGTGCCCCCATTGCGGCCAGCCTGGGCCTTAATCCAATCCTTATTTTCCTGGCATCCGGTGCAGGCGCAAGGGCCTGCTGCCATGTAAATGACAGTTATTTCTGGGTATATACCAACTGTATGGGATTTGATATGAAGACAGGGCTTAAGACCTTGTCCATCAGTAATGTGGTGATGTCCCTGGGCGGCCTGTGTGCAACCTTTATCTGCAGTCTATGGCTGTAGGGAGTGCGGAGGATGCAGATAAGATGAAAGAGGGGGATGTTTTGATCCGTTTATAAGATAAGATATGGTTTTATGCAGGGCAGCAGGGGATGACATCCTTGCTGCCTTTTGGATGCCGGGGATGCTAATATGGAGATTGCAGGTAAGGACAGTATCCATATTGGATTGTATTGGACCTGATTATATATGCGTTGAGTTATATCCTGATTTATACTATAATAGCTGGATAAGAAGACTGGCCGGGGGTGCAACAGATTGGACAGGTGAGGCAGGTTGAAATTTTCATTTAATACAGGGTATACATCAGAGGAATTGGCTTTTATTAGGGAATACCGATGTGGGATTATATCTGAAATCAAATTTCCAAAGGTTTCAGGATAAAAGCTATCTGGAATGGTTATAGTGCCGATCCTATTGAAAATAGAATAGGTCAGGTGATATTTTTATATGGCTAATTCAGGGGAATACGGGTACAGAAGTGATTTGCCAGGGAGGATTAAAATATATAGGAGTGTTTAATTTCAGCGCTGTATGCGGAGGAAAACAAAGATGGCGATTAGTGTTAATAGGGAAGGAAATATAGATGGTTCCATTGATTTAACCATTAATATTGCGACCACACAGTTTTTTAATGAGTTTTGGGAGAAGGCGATTAAAGACACCAATGCAGAAATATTTAAAGAAAATAGCCAGTTTGGTAAAAGTCAGGTGCCTGCTGTCTTATATGAGTTAGAGTTAATAAAACGCTGGGTTGAAATTAACCTGCTAGATAGTAATCGGGAGTATATGAAAGAAAGAGTGGAAAATTTGATAGATTGTATACCGACGGCTTTTGATAAAGATGAGACTATATTATACATCTACTAATTTCTGATTTGTGTGATTTTAAAAATCAATCCTCATTCTCCGCCCGGCTTTGCCCGGCGATTTTTCCCGTTTAGATAGATCCTAACTCAGAAGGAAGGTTGGTTTCAGATATGATCATAGGGGAATAAGACTGGAGGCATGTATGAGGACCATAATCGTTGCAGATATCCACGGATGCCACAGCGAACTGCTGGCGCTGCTTAAAAAACTTAAGTTCAGGCAAGATACGGACAGACTGATCTGTCTTGGGGATCTGATTGACAGGGGAAATCAGGTTTATGAGGTATTTGATTATGTCAGGACGCTGAAATCCGATATGGGGGAACGCTGCGTCCTGATCCGTGGGAACCATGAGCAGATGCTGATGGATTCCGTGGATGACATGTTCAGCCGGCAGATGTGGTTTATGAATGGGGGTGTGGAGACTGTAAGATCCTTCAAAAAACACAGACATGATTATGCACGCCATATCAATTGGTTCGGACGTATGCAGCTGTACTTTGAGACAAAGGATTTCATCTGCGCCCATGCAGGGGTGAGGACAGACAGGATGGCGGAAAACACTGCTGATATCCTTCTATGGGACAGGGACAGTGCTGAGGGGAATGGGTACAGCGGGAAAATTGCCATCGTGGGGCATACACCCGTGATTGACCCTGTTTATCTGGATGGCAAAGGACATACAGAAGTCATTGAGGACAGGAAACCGCAGATGCTGCCTTCCTGGGGAACCATCTGCATGGATACAGGGTGCGTATTTGGGTACCGGCTCACCGGAATGGTAATTGAAGACGGCATGTTCTATACGGATTCCGTGTTCTGGGGAGTGGACGGATGACAGGCGGAATCCGGTAAATCCTTTCAACAAATATTAGCAAGGATTCTCCCATCCTCTAAGGTGGTGAGATGAATTGCCAAAAACAAACTTAACGACAGTGGTGGGCGGAGAGTAATCGGTATCCCCCACTGCCATGAGGTCAACCACGCATCTACGTAGGATGCAGTCGCACTTCGACAATATACCGAGCGTGGATTGAAACAATCCTAAATGTTTTAAGTCCTAAATATTTGCGATGGGCCTGTGATTTGCCATGGTGGTGTGGTAAAATGAATCATATCAAATGAACATGATATTAAATAAAATAATATAAATATACAAAAAATGCAAAAGGCAACCAGGAGGATTTTATGGGAAATATTTATATGATATCAGACACCCATTTTGGCGATGCAGGCGCAATACTGAAATATGAGGGAAGACCCTTTAAGGATGGCCATGAGATGAATGAGCAGATGATTGAAAACTGGAACCGTGTGGTTGGGGCGGAAGATACGGTCTATCATCTGGGCGATTTTGCCTGCGGTATGGACGCAGGGGAGATAACGGCCATACTGGGAAGGCTGAATGGACATAAGATCCTGATAGCAGGGAACCATGACAGGGATTTTGACAGCCGAAGGTGGATGGATATGGGATTCGGCGAGGTGAGTTTCCTTCCCGTTGTCTTAGATGAATTCTATATACTATCCCATCAACCCATGTATGTGAATATATACAGTCCCTATGCCAATATATTCGGTCATGTCCACAACAACCCCATGTATGCGGATGTGTCTGAACGGAGTTTCTGTGCCTGTGTGGAGCGGATTGGATATGCGCCCATTGCATTTGAGGCAATCAGGAGAGGGATACTGGAGGCGGATGGGAAAGGGAAAAAACAGGGGGGATGAAGCCGGATGAAAGGAAGCCAGATGAAAGGAAGCCGGATGAAAGGAAGCCGGATTACATGAAACAGGATTAATTGAAACAGGAAGCGGTCCGCTTATTCCCAGCGGGCCGCATATTTATCCAGCATAAATGCAGGATAGTAGGATTCCTTTGCCTTCCTCAGATTCTCCATCCCCATATCTTCCTCACGGTTAATATAGTGCAGTTCAGGATAGACCTTAAGCAGATGGCGGACAAATTCACGGTTAATCATCTGGTATGTGCCGTGGACCGTGATATCGGCTTTCTCGAACCTTACATCAAACCCATGTCCGCCTACCGGCTCACCAAAGGTAAAGGCCAGCAGCCGGTCCCCGGCATAGAGGACGCCGCCTGTAAGCCCCAGGGCATCATAATGTTTAAAGGCCGTGAGGATGGCCTCCTTTTCCGCTTCCGGCATACCGCTTTCAAGCCCTTCATGATTTTCTTCCCAGCTTTGCAGAAGGGCAAGGCAGGAGTTTATATGTTCCTGTCCCAGCACTTCAAAGTGCCAGTCCGGACATTCCTGTTCAAAGCGGTTGCAGTGGTTCCGTTTATTATGCAGCTTTTTCCCTCCAAGACTGGCCAGGGTTCCTGCCTCATAGATATAATCCGCACTATCCCGAAGTCCCTCAAACCGGAACTGTGTGGGGAATTCCGTCAGGAGGCATTGCTTCTGCGCCTCGGTCACGCCCTTGATTAAAAGGGGCTGTCCCAGCTGTTCCGCCAGCCGCTTCATCTGGGTGATGGCAGGTTTTAGTGTTCCGCTGCCGGCAGGATAGGAGAAGAACAGTCCATCCTCCGTTTGGTACCTGGCAATCATCCGGCTCCCCAGGTCTGCCGCAGTCATTCCATACGCCCTTCCCCAGAGAAAGAACGTCCCAAAGCATCCATCGGATGCCAGGCTGTCCTCGGCCGCCAGGATGGGGGCCATCCATGAACGGTCCGCGATGGACAGTTCCCTGAACTCAATAGGGGTGCTGCGGATGATGCTTGGGGCATTGCCGCCCCAATCCATGGACAGGGCCGTATTCCCCGAAACCTGATAGCTGCAGGTCTGTGCACAGCATGAGCCGGTACATGACCCGGTCTGTTTTTTATTGCATGTTTTATCCATTATATGATTACGCTCCGTGATTGACTTTTCTTTTTAGACATATTATAATTTTAACAGTATCATTATAAATTACAAGTACGAACATCAAGGTGCGGTACTAACATAGAAGTATGGTACTTACCTGAAGGAGAGTGTAAGATGGGAAAATGCTCCATATCACAGGCCAGCCTTGGGGAGACAGGATTCAGCTATACCCTGTCCCTTATAAACGGCAAATATAAGATGACAATCCTCTACACCCTTATGGAATTTGGGGTGGTGCGGTTCAATGAGATGAAAAAGTACATTGGGGAAATCTCATACAAGACGCTCAGCGTCACGCTGAAGGAACTGGAGGGCGACCAGCTGGTACACCGCGAAGAGTATCCACAGATACCGCCTAAGGTGGAATACAGCCTGACGGAACGGGGCAAATCACTGATTCCCATCCTGGACATGATGTGCGAGTGGGGGGAGAAGCACCGTCTGCCCTCCAGGCGGGAGCAGAATAAGGCTGACATTTAAAGGCTGAAATTTAAAGCTTGACATTTAAAACAATACCGAATAAACTGATGATACGGATATAATAAGATTTTTATATGATACAACCACAACAGGGAGCTTGTGAAGCAGGCTGAGAGGAAGTAATCGAACTTCGACCTATTATACCTGATTTGGATAATGCCAACGTAGGGAAAATATGGAAGTACATCAACCGCGCATCTGATCTGCGCGGCAGATGCAGCGCATGAGTTCATTCATGGTCCATTCCTTGACGGAGTGGGCCATTTTTATTTACCACAAAAAGAAGAGGAGGAAAGACATGAACTACACAACGCAGATGGATGCGGCCAGAAAGGGAATCCTGACAAAGGAACTTGGGAAGGTGGCTGCAAAGGAACAGTTTGAACCGGCAGAGCTGATGAGGCTGGTGGCAGAAGGGAAGGTGGCCATTCCTGCCAACAGGCGCCATGGGTGCCTTGAACCAAACGGAATCGGCTCCATGCTGAAGACAAAAATCAATGTTAACCTGGGCACCTCCAGGGACTGTAAGGACCTGGATATGGAACTTTTAAAGGTCAATGACGCAGTCCGCATGGGAGTGGAATCCATCATGGATTTAAGCTCCTTCGGGGATACCCGCACCTTTAGGAGGATGCTGACCCGGGAATGCCCGGCCATCATAGGCACGGTGCCCATCTATGATGCCGTGGTGTATTATCACAAGCCCTTAAAGGATATCACCTCCCGCGAATGGATAGATATCGTGAAAATGCATGCGGAGGACGGAGTGGATTTCCAGACCATCCACGTGGGTATAAACAGGCGGACCGCAGAGCGTTTTAAACAGGCAGGACGCCTGACCAATCTTGTATCAAGAGGCGGTTCCATCATATTTGCATGGATGGAGATGACAGGGCAGGAGAACCCGTTTTATGAACACTTTGATGAGATACTGGACATCTGCCAGGAGTATGATGTGACACTGAGCCTGGGGGATGCCTGCCGCCCCGGATGCATTGAGGACGCCTCGGACATTTCCCAGATAGAGGAACTGGTGACGCTGGGGGAGCTTACCAGGAGGGCGTGGGATAAGAATGTCCAGGTCATCATCGAAGGACCGGGGCACATGCCTTTAAACCAGATTGAGGCCAATATGAAGATACAGCAGACCATCTGCAAGGGCGCGCCCTTTTATGTCCTGGGTCCGCTGGTCACGGATATCGCGCCGGGATATGACCATATAACTGCTGCCATCGGAGGGGCATTGGCAGCTGCCAGCGGCGCGTCCTTCCTCTGCTATGTGACCCCGGCGGAACATCTGCGGCTGCCGGATCTGGAGGATGTGAAGGAGGGAATCATGGCATCCAGGATTGCGGCCCATGCAGCGGACCTTGCAAAGGGCGTCAAAGGGGCCGCACAGTGGGATCATGAGATGAGCGCTGCACGCAGGGACCTGGACTGGGAGCGCATGTTCCAGCTTTCCATTGACCCGGAAAAGGCCAGGAGGTACAGGGCGTCCGCAAAGCCGGAGAAAGAGGACACCTGCTCCATGTGCGGCAATTTCTGCGCGGTTAAGAATATGAACCGGATACTGAAAGGGGAGAGTGTCAGCATATTTGATGAATGACAGGCGGACTTGCCTAAGCCAGCTTTCCAGGTACTGTAAATATTCCATAAATTTAAATGAAAATAGGGCTTGACATTGTGAGAATTATTATATAGAATAAAAATCAGAGAAAAACTTAGAAAAGAAAACTTATGTGACTAGGGAGTCACGAAGTGAGTATGTTACTGGTACGCAGGCAGAACTCAGATTACACTGAAAATTTTTATTTTCCGTGTAGTTTGAGTTTTTTTTTCTGGAAAGGAGGATTTATTGTGAAGATAAGTCAGATTTTAAATAATAATGTTGCAGTGGTGAAAAAAGGGGGCAGTGAACTGATTGTTTACTCCAAAGGCATATCATTCAGAAAAAAGGCTGGCCAGTCCATAGGAGAAAATGAAATCGAGAAAACATATGTTTTAGACTCCAATGATATGCTGGAACACTTCAGCTACCTGCTCGCCAACACGGACGAGGAATATCTGAACATTGTCAATGATGTCATTGCACAGGGCGAGCTGCTGCTGGGGCAGAAGGCAAATGATTATTTATATCTGACCTTATTGGATCATATTGACTTTGCACTGAAACGTGCGGGGAAAGGGCAGTTTATCCGCAGCCCCCTGACCTGGGAGGTTAAGAAATTCTATCCCAGGCATTTCCAGATCGGCCTGCATGCGCTGGAGCTGTTAAACGAACGGTTCCATGTGGAATTTCCTGAGGATGAGGCGGTATCCATTGCACTTCATTTCGTCAACCTGCAGTCCGAGGGGAAGGACCTGAAGGAGACGATAGAGGCCATGCAGGTCCTTAAGGATATCCTGTCCATCATCCAGTATCACTATAATATACGTCTGGATGAGTCATCTGTGAACTATATGCGCCTTATTACCCATCTGCAGTATTTCATACAGCGGCTTCAGGCCGGACAGGTATTTGAGGATAATGACAAGGCGCTGAATTCCCAGGTCAGGATGCTGTATCCTGCCGCATATGGGTGCGCTGTAAAAATCCGGGCGTACATTAAAGAAAATTTTAAGATGGAACTGACCATCGATGAGGAAACATATCTTATCCTGCATATACACAGGGTTACGAACAGAAATGAAAAGAAGGAGGAAGATTGATGAAATATCAGACAATGAATGAAAACATCATCCGCCTGGTAGGCGGCAAGGATAATATCAGCGCGGTCGTGCACTGCATGACCAGGCTCCGTTTTACATTAAAGGACCGGAGCAAGGCAAAAACAGAAGAAATTAAGGCCATGGACGGGGTGATTGACGTGGTGTCCAATGACGTGGCATATCAGATCATCATCGGAACCCATGTTTCAGAGGTGCATGAGGAACTGATATCCATGCTGGGAATCAGCACAGAGGCATCAGGACCCCAGGCCAGGACCAGGAAGAATCCGTTTAAGGCGGCCCTTGACCTGGTATCGGAATCCATGACACCGCTACTGGAACCTATCATCGCGGCAGGTATGCTGGCAGGCCTTCTGTCCCTGGTATCCCTGATGGGACTGGTGTCGGCGGACAGCCCCACCTATATTGTCCTGGACTCCATCAGGGGGGCTGTGTTCTTCTTCCTCCCCGTATTCATGGCCATGGCATGCGCCAAACGCCTGAACGCCAGTCCCTACCTTGCGGTGGCATTGGCGGCAACCCTGCTCTCTGCTTCCATTAACGGGGTGGAAGGACTCAGCGTATTCGGGATTCCCCTTCCGGCCATAACCTACTCCAGCTCCTTTATCCCAATCCTGCTGGCAGTGTGGTTCATGGGATATGTGCAGGCATTCCTTAAGAAGGTCATACCTAACCTTCTGCAGTATTTCCTGATTCCGGTATTTACCCTGGTGATAACCCTGCCCGTTACCCTGATGTTCTTTGGGCCCATCGGAACCTGGATCGGCGAGGGAATCAGTTTTGTATGTACCTTCCTGGCCAATACCCTGGGCAACTGGAGCGTGGTGGCTTTTTATGCGGCAATCCAGCCATTCTTGATCATGATGGGAGCCGGAAACTTCATTATGCCGGTGGTCATGGCCTTCCTGGCGGAAATGGGATACGACCCCCTGTTCCTGGCAGCCTGCACCATCTCCGACATTGCAGTGGGAGGCGCCATGTTTGGATATTTCCTCCGTGCAAAGGATGCGAAACAGAAAGAATTATTCGGCACGGTCAGCTTCTCGGCTATCTTAGGCTGTACGGAACCGGCTGTGTTCGGTGTGTTTGTGAAATACCGCCGTCCGTTCCTGGCTGTCATATTCGGCGGAGGGCTGGGAGGACTGTTTGCAGGACTGATGGGGGTTAAGACATATACCATGGCATGGGGGCTGGCAGGCCTTCCTTCCTATATCGGTGTCAATGATTTCAATAATTTCTATTATATGATAGCAGCGGTTGCCATTGGATTTGTGGCTGCAGCCATTGCTGGTTTTATCCTGTGCCAGCCGGAAGGGGAGGCGCAGAAAGAAGGAACCTCCTTGTTCCGGTTCGGAAAAGCCCGCAAAAAACAGCCGGCCAGCCAGGCCCCGGCTGAATCAGCTGAGGACGGTCCGGAGGCAGGAAACGCGGACGGCGGGAATATCCACAGGGAACCACTGATGGCAGTGGCTGAAGGTGAGGTGGTTCAGCTGTCACAGGTGGAAGATAAGGCATTTTCCAGCGGGGCCATGGGAAAGGGGATAGCCATAAAACCTTCGGGCAACCAGGTCTATGCGCCTGTAAGCGGAGAGGTGGTATGCCTGTTCCCAACCAAACATGCCATTGGAATCAAAAGCGATTCCGGCGTGGAGCTTTTAATCCATATCGGTATCGATACGGTGCAGCTGGACGGAAAACATTTTACGGCCCATATAGAGCAGGGACAGCGGGTGGAGCGCGGACAGCTTCTGGTGGAAGCGGATATGAAAGCCATTGAAGGGGAGGGCTATGACACGACCATCATGGTCATTGTCACCAATACAACCCATTTCCTGGATGTGATTCCCGCTGTATGTGAGAACATCCGTCTGGATGAAGATTGCCTGAGTGTTGTATTTTAGAGTGTTTAAAGGAGCAGATAAGGATGAGAGATGACTTTTTATGGGGAGGCAGCATTGCGGCCCATCAGTGCGAGGGAGCATGGCAGGAGGGCGGAAAGGGAGTTGCAATCATGGATCTGGTGACCAGCGGCTCCCACGAAGTCCCAAGGGAAATCTGTAAGGAAATTGAGGACGGGAAATATTATCCATCCCACAGGGGAATTGATTTTTATCACCGCTACAGGGAGGATATCGGATTATTTTCGCAGATGGGATTTAAGGCCCTGCGCATCTCTGTGGACTGGTCCAGAATCTATCCCATGGGGGATGAGGAAGAGCCGAATCAGGAAGGTATCCGCTATTATGCGGATGTGGTGGACGAACTGCTTGCCAATGGGATTGAACCCATTGTGACGCTGTATCATTTTGAAATGCCGTATCATCTGGTGACGGGGTACGGTTCATGGACCAACAGGAAGCTGATTGGTTTTTATCTGAGATACTGTGAGACCATGTTCCGGGCGCTGAAGGGAAAGGTAAGGTACTGGGTCACATTCAATGAGATGAACCACATTGACCCGGCGACCGAAGCATCGGATATCTTTACCTATATGATAGCGGGGCTGAAGTTTTCAGAGATGGAGGATCCTGCCAGGACACTGGCGGCAGTAGGGTATAATATGACGGCGGCAGGCGTGAGGGCAGTGGAGCTTGGGCACCGTATAGACCCGGAAAACCAGATAGGATGCGTATTCGGGCTTCAGCCCGTCTATGCCTACAATTGTAAGCCTGAGAATGCGTTCCAGGCCTTCCGGGAGATGTATAGGGACTTCTATCAGGTGGACGCCATGTGCATGGGATGCTTTCCGCGCTACAAGCTGAAGGAATATGAGAAGATGGGCATTGTGCCGGAAGGCGTTGAGGAGGACGCGGAAAGCTTTAAGAATGGAACCATTGATTTCATCGGTGTAAACTACTACTCCTCAAGCGTGGGCCACCACGATGGGGAAAGCGGTGAGGAAACCCTGTTTGGCGGCGTACAGAACCCATACCTGGAGCAGAGCAGGTGGGGCTGGGCCATTGACCCCAAAGGACTGCGCTATCTCCTGAATGCAGTATACAGGAAATACGGAAAGCCGCTGATTGTCACCGAGAACGGGTTAGGCGCAGTGGATATCTTAAAGGAAGACAAGACCGTGGATGACAGCTATCGGATTGAGTATCTGAAGCTTCATCTGGAGCAGCTGCGGCTGGCGGTGGAGGAAGATGATGTGGAATGCTTCGGTTATCTGATGTGGGGGCCTGTTGACCTGGTTTCCGCCACCACAGGGGAGATGAAGAAGCGCTATGGTTTCATCTACGTGGACCAGGATGACGACGGAAGCGGGACAGGGGAACGCTATGCCAAGGAATCCTTTTACTGGTTCAAGGAAATCATCCGAACCAATGGAGCCGGGCTTTCCAAACAATAAAAAAGAGAAGGGATGACAGAAAACGGGTTCCGGCCGGTATTGGCCTGGAACCCGTTTTGCCGGTTTATCTTTCCGGCTGAATCTTATTTTCCCTGAGGGACGTGTCTTTCGTCCGTCTGTTTTTAAGGCCGTTCAGGAGGATTTAGAGTAATCCCCCATACTGCAGGAACATTGGGGCAAATACAAGGGAGACAATGGTCATAAGCTTAATCAGTATGTTGATGGAAGGGCCTGAGGTATCCTTAAAGGGATCGCCTACCGTATCGCCCACCACGGCCGCCTTGTGGGCAGTGCTGCCTTTTCCTCCATGGTTGCCTTCCTCGATGTATTTCTTTGCATTATCCCAGGCCCCGCCTGAGTTGGACATGAAGATTGCCATCAGGACACCGGTCACAAGGGCTCCGGTAAGCAGGCCGCCGAGGGCATCCGGGCCAAGGATCAGTCCGGTGGCCAGAGGCGCCAGCACTGCCATGAGTCCGGGCAGGAACATTTCCTTTAAGGCCGCGTTGGTGGAAATGGATACGCAGGAAGCGTAATCCGGTCTGGAAGTCCCTTTCAGGATTCCGGAGTCCTCCCTGAACTGGCGGCGTACTTCCTCAATCATCTGATGGGCTGCCTTGGATACGGACTCCATGGTCATGGCGGAGAAGAGGAAGGTGAGCATGCCGCCGATAAACAGGCCGATGATGACATGGGCGTTGAGGATATCTATGGTGGTAAGCTTCACTGCCTCTGCATAGGACACAAACAGGGCCAGGGCGGTCAGCGCCGCAGAACCGATGGCAAACCCCTTACCGATGGCAGCGGTGGTGTTGCCCACGGAATCCAGCTTATCGGTGATTTCACGCACGGATTTGTCCAGTCCGGCCATCTCTGCGATTCCGCCTGCATTGTCCGCAATGGGTCCGTAGGCGTCAATGGCAACCGTGATTCCTGTGGTGGAAAGCATCCCCACAGCTGCCAGGGCAATTCCGTAAAGTCCCATAAGGCGGTTGGATATAAGGATGCCGATGCACACCAGAAGGATGGGGACAGCCGTTGACTGCATGCCCACTGCAAGGCCGCTGATGATGGTGGTGGCTGAACCGGTTTCGGACTGCGCGGCCACCTTCTTTACAAAACGGTAATCACCGGAGGTGTAGATTTCCGTGACAAACCCGATTAATACGCCTACGAACAGTCCTGTGATGATGGTCAGGGCCGCAAGGTAATTGCCGAAAAAGGTACGGCTGAGGACCAGTGCGCAGATGACCACCAGTGCGGTTGCGCTGTATTCCCCGGTTTTTAACGCCTTGTGCGGGTCGGAGTTGCCGATGGCCTTAACCAGCAGGGCGCCGATGATGGAGGCCACGATGCCGGATGCGGAAAGCAGCAGCGGGAACAGGATGCCGGATTCCTGATAGAATACAAGCCCAAGGGTCAGGGCGGAAATCAGGGAACCTACATAAGACTCAAACAGGTCAGCGCCCATTCCGGCCACATCCCCTACGTTATCCCCCACGTTATCGGCAATGACGGCCGGGTTGCGGGGATCGTCCTCGGGGATGCCTGCCTCTACCTTACCTACCAGGTCGGCGCCCACATCAGCGGCCTTGGTATAGATACCTCCGCCCACACGGGCAAACAGGGCGATGGATGATGCGCCCAGGCTGAAGCCGGACAGGACGGATACATCCTTTGTGATGATGTAAAGCGCGCCCACGCCCATAAGGCCAAGCCCCACAACCGCCATACCCATGACGCTGCCGCCGGAAAATGCAAGGGACAGGGCCTGGCGCATACCGGAGGTACGGGCCGCGTTGGCGGTACGGCAGTTGGCGCGGATAGCCGCGCTCATTCCCAGATAGCCTGCTATGGTGGAGAAAATACTTCCAACCAGGAAACATCCGGCGGTTACCCAGCTGCGGGTCCCAAGCCCGATTACAACAAATAAGATGGCAACAAAGACAACAAGTATGCGGTACTCGGATGTGAGGAAGGCTCTTGCGCCTTCTGCGATTGCATCTGCAATCTCCCTCATTTTGTCATTGCCCGGGTCCTGCCTGATTACATAGAGCCTTAGAAAAACAGCAAACAACAGGCCTGCAAGACCTATCAACGGGACTAAAAATAACATTTGTTTCATAATACCCTCCTGATTTTTGTAGATATTGTAGATTGCTTCTCCATGAATTGTAACAAATATAGTAGAATTTATCAACAAAAATTTTTAGAATATCTAAAAAATATTGCAAACAGAAATATATTACAAGATATTCTTTTTAAATTGGATATTGCTGTAAATGTAATTTGGGTATATGATAGAACATAAAAGGAACACAAAAGTGGGAAACGGCAGGTGGGGACAGTGAGGTGGAACATAGCTCCTGAGACAATATCATTAGTTATCCTGGGAATCATATGGGTATATTCGCGGAAAGGGAGTCATCTTCCAAGCCTCAAGAACAGGATGTTCCAGGGCTGTCTCACCGTGACCTTTGCAGCCATGACAAGCAACATCCTTTCTACCTTCATGCTCTATGATTATATCCGGGTGCCGGTCCTGCTCACCTGGGCTGTTACCACGGTTTATTTTATCCTGACCCCTTTGATGGGGCTGGTGTATTATCTTTATGTTGTCTCCATTATCTATGAGGAGAGGCCGCAGTTAAAAAACATGATCCTGGCCGGGGTCATACCGGCGGTGTTCTATGCCCTGCTGGTTCTGTCCAATCCCTTTACAGGGTGTATGTTCAGTATTACAGAAGGAAACTATACCCAGGGAAACTGCATCCTCCTTACCTATCTTGTTTTTTATGCTTACTGTGTGGGCTGTATCCTGGTGGCTGTCAGGAACAGGATTTACATTGACCGTCAGATTTACCGTATCCTGGCCGCCTTCCCGGTCCTGGCCGTGCTGGTAATCCTGTTCCAGCAGCTCTATCCTGAAATCATCCTTTCAGGCTCAGCCGCAACCTGCGCCCTGCTTATCATCTATCTCCATTTACAGAACCGTCAGATTTCCCTGGATTATCTGACCAATGTGCCCAACCGCCAGGAACTTCTCAATATGCTGGACCTAATGCTGAAAAAGCATCCTGAGAAAGACTTTGTGCTCATGGTTGTCTCCATCCGGGATTTCCGCCAGGTCAACAATGTATGCGGACAGCACGGCGGGGATGAATTCCTGAAGGAAGTGTGCGGCTTCCTGTGCGGGATTGGCCCCCAGGGCAATGTATACCGCTTCAGCGGCGATGAGTTCGCATTGCTGTTTACCGATGAGGAGGACAGGCTTGAGCGGCATGTGAGGAAATGTGTGGGGGATATACAGACGCGCATGGCGCAGCCCTGGCAGAACAGGGATTATCAATTCATCCTTCCTGCGGTCATAGGGATCATCCGCCGTTCCGAATATGTGAATACACTGGAATCAGCGGTCAGCGCCATTGAATATGCGGTGTACCAGGCAAAGACGGGGCGGTACGGACAGGTGCTCTACTGTGACCAGGAGATGCTTGGCAAGCTGGAGCGCAGGAAGCAGATCATCCAGGTATTAAAAGATCAGCTGTCAGAAAAAAAGGTAGAGCTGTACTATCAGCCCATCTACTCTGTGGATACCGGGGACTTCCGGTTTGCCGAGTCCCTGATGCGTATGAACCATACGCCCATTGGCCCTGTGTACCCGTCTGAATTCATTCCCATTGCAGAGGAGACCGGGCTTATTATCGACCTTACATATGTGATACTGGATACTGTGTGCAGATATATCAACCATCTGCTGGGAAAGGGGATTCCCATAGAAGCCATCCATGTCAACTTTTCCGCCATCCAGTTCTCACAGCCGGATCTGGCCAGGAAGGTGCTGGACATCATAAAGCGGAATGGGACGCCCATGGGGGCTGTGAAGATTGAGTTTACGGAAAGTACCCTGGCGGAGAATCCCCAGGTGGTGACGGATTTTGCCATAGAGATGAAGAAACATGGAATCCGGATGGGTCTGGATGATTTCGGCACCGGTTATTCCAATATTGCAACGGTAATCCAGATTCCCTTTGGCACGGTTAAGCTGGACAAGAGTTTTGTCCAGGCATCCATGGACAACAGGAAATCCGAATTGACCATAAGACATCTGGTCCATGCCTTTAATGACCTGGGCATGTCCGTGGTGGCAGAGGGCGTGGAGACAGAAGAGCAGAAGCAGATGGTCATTGACCTGGGCGTGGAACAGATCCAGGGGTATTACTATTCAAAGCCGCTGCCCGGGGATGGGATGGAGGGATTCCTGGAAGCCAGGATGCAGCAGGCGGGAAGCATACCGGCACAGTGACATGATATGTAACATGGGTGTTCATAAATCCATTTTTCGGGTTATCCGTTCAATCCATCTTAACACAAAAGCAGCCAGGGAAATCCTTCTGTAAGGATGTTCCTGGCTGCTTTTCTTTAATATGCCTCGGATGCTTTACTTACCTTAGGCGTCACTCTTTAATGATTTCATACTTTGCAATATCCGGGTGGAAGGTATCCTTTTCCGTGTCCCAGGCCCCGGTAGGACCAAGCCAGTAATAGAAATCAAGTTCCGTTGACTTAATATAGCAGTTGGTCTGTACATAGCCGTCATAGTTAAAGTAATACCACTTATTATTGATGCACCGCCATGTATTGGTGGGATATGCATTGTTCTTATAGACATAGCGGCGTCCAAGCCGGTCCCTCTTCCATGTCCCGTTATCAAAATACCAGGCATCTTTCTTGGTGACGGTGTATGATTCAGATCTCTCAGACCAGGGGCTGGCCTGCGACTTGTAGGTGCCGTATGCCCTGACGCAGAATGTATAATCACCTTCCAGATTGATATAGGAACGGAAATCAAAGCGGTCATGCTGGGCCTTGACGGTGGTCATCAGGCGGTTGTTCCGGTAAAGCTGGACTTCATAGCTCTTAGAACCCTCCACCTCATCCCATACAGCGTTGCTGTTGCTCCAGCTGACGGAAGTGGAAGCGGGAAGCATGCTGTCCAGGGTGGGAAATGTAACCTGAAGGATAAGGGAGTTGCCGTCAGAATCTATGGAAGCCTTTTTAAACTGTGCCCCGCAGCCGAAAAGGGAGAAATACTTCCTGCTGTTGCTGGTAAAGCGGTAATCACTCTTTGCGGATAACTCTACTTCCACAACCGGACGTTCACCGAAAACCCACGTATCATCTCTTTTATAATAGGAAGCCCCCTCCACCGTGAATTGCTTGCTGTTGGTATTGACATATACCTCTCCTACCAAATCTCCGGCTTTCGGTATCTTATCCCAGGAAAAGGATAAGGGAACAGAAGTAATAAGGGTTTCTTCGCCATAAGCCGGTATGAAGATGCCCAAGGACAGGATGGTTGTCAGAAAGACCAGTAAAAATGTCCTTTTTTTCATGGCATTTACCTCCTTCTTACGAGTTATTATTATTGTACTGTAAAATGGGGGAAATGTCCAAGATATTCATTGAAAATTAAGAATTAGGTCTGTGCTTTGGGGGATGCGCCCGCCCTACCCCCATCATTTTCAAATTCTTGTAACGAATGCCCCTGTTTTGTGATATAAGTGATATAAATAATGATTCATTCATAAAGCGGTTTCAATAAGTGATGATTTTCCGGATAGGAGGTGGGACAATGGGGAAATCCGGCGAAAGCATGGACATGGATTCTGTCTATAGGGATTATGAGAAATTGGTTTATCGGTTTCTGTATTCCCATACGCACGATGCAGAATGGTCCCAGGAACTGATGCAGGAAACATTTTTGCGGGCAGTATATTCTATTTCGCGGTATGACGGCACCTGCAAGTTATCTGTATGGCTATGTCAGATAGCAAAGCATATACTGTATCAGGAACTCCGTAAAAGAAAGCAGATGGAAACAGTAGGATTAGCAGATTACTTAATCGATGATTCAGCGCCAGATGGCGAAACCAGTATACTGAACCAGGAACGTAAAATGGAACTTTACCGTGCAATCCATCTCCTGCCAGAACTGGAACGGGAGGTAGTACTTTACCGGATTACAGGTGAACTTTCTTTCCGTGAAATAGGGGAAATCTTAGGTAAGAGTGAGAATTGGGGCAGAACGGTTTTTTATCGTGCAAAACAAAAAATCAGAGAGGAGTTGAAAAAGTATGAATAAAGATCATTCTTGTGATATTATCCAGGACCTGCTTCCGGGATATATTGATGGGATATTAAGCGAAGCAGGAACAGACGTGGTGAAAGGGCATCTGGAGGAATGTGAGGAGTGTAATCAGGTTTATTTGGAAATGAAAGAGGGATTGGGCCAAGAAGAGGAACAAAAAGAAACACTTGCGCTTGACGGCTTTAAGAAGGTGCAGCAGCATACAAAAAAATTAAAAAGAATGATTGGCATTTTTGCTGGTTTGTTAACACTTCTTCTGGTATCCATTTTTTTGAAGGTTTTTGTCATTGGTGAATGCTTACCGACGCATGAAGTGAATGCCACGGACATTTCATATGATGAGGAAACAGGATACCTTACCATACGCGGCATGATTAACCGGTCATCCTGCCGTGTCAGCCGTGTCGTATGGCAGGAAAGTGAAGATGAAGCGGATGTAGTCAATGTACTGGTTTATGGAGCAGATACATTACCGTTCCAGCAGGATAAAACAGATTTCACCCTTTCAATCCCCGATATGAAAGGGAAAAAGGCGTATCTTGCGTGTCCGGATTATGATAGATTGGAACTATACAGCTGGGAACATGGCCACTACGAAAAGATGGCAGAATTAGAGAATGAGATATACAACCGTTTACCTGAATTAGATAGGGAGAAAAACGCTTTAAGCTATATCAGCGGGATTGAATATGTAAATGGAATTGAGGGCATATGGTATTATGTTGACACTGTGATTGGTGAAAATGCAACATACTGGCGGTTTAATGGCCAACTGGTCACGGACGGCGATTTTGAACCCCAGGATTTTGCCATTTGGATTTCTTTGGACAGGCCGTATCAGATTTTGATTTATGATTTCGGGACCGGGGAATATACGGAAGATTTTTCCCTGGTAAATCGTTGATTCCTGGAATAAAAACCGGTATTTCCTGAAAAAGGAGGATGAGGAAGGCGGATAAGAGTGTCTCGACGAACCCCTCCTCTTGTGATATACTTTATAAAGTATGCTGTCACGGGAGGAGATATTTTCATGGGCGGACAAGAACCAAAAAGAGTGAAAAAACATATATGTGCTGGTATGTTGGCCCACGTGGATGCCGGGAAGACCACGCTGTCCGAGGCGCTTTTATATCTTGCAGGAAGCATCCGCAGGCTTGGAAGGGTGGACAACCGGGATGCATTTCTGGACACCTATGCCCTGGAGCGGGCCAGGGGGATTACCATATTCTCCAAGCAGGCAGGATTGACGTGGGAAGGAATAGACGTTACATTGTTGGACACGCCGGGACATGTGGATTTTTCGGCTGAGATGGAACGGACCCTTCAGGTACTGGATTATGCCGTGCTGGTCATCAGCGGCAGCGACGGGGTGCAGGGCCACACCGTGACCTTGTGGCGCCTGCTTGCAAAGTACAGGATTCCCACATTCCTGTTTATGAATAAGATGGACCTGGCCGGAACGGACCGTGACGCGCTGTTAAGTGAAATCAGGACCAGGCTGGATGATTCCTGCGTGGATTTTTCCCGGACTGGAACACAGGATTTCATGGAGCAGGCGGCCATGTGCGATGAGGAGGCGCTGGAACATTTCCTGGAGACAGGGGAGGTGGGGGAGGAGACAATCCGGCGCCTGGTATATGAGCGCAGGCTGTTTCCCTGCTATTTCGGTTCTGCCCTAAAGCTTGAGGGCGTGGAGGAACTGCTGGAAGGAATCATCCGGTATGGAACGGTCCCGGAATATCCGGAAGCGTTCGGGGCCAGGGTATTCAAGATATCCAGGGATGACCAGGGCAACCGCCTGACCCATATGAAGATAACCGGAGGATGCCTGAGGGTGAAGTCCGTGCTGACGGGTCCTGGGACGGAAGGGACCTGCTGGGAAGAAAAGGTGAATCAGATCCGTATCTATTCCGGGGAAAAGTATGAGGCTGTCCCTGAGGCCGGGCCGGGCAGCATCTGTGCGGTGACCGGCCTGACGCGGACCCTTCCGGGCCAGGGGCTTGGGGCAGAGGCAGCTTCCATGGAGCCTGTGCTGGAACCGGTCCTTACCTATGAGGTAAAGCTTCCGCCTGGCTGCGACCGGGCTGTGATGCTGCCAAAGCTTAAGGAACTGGAGGAGGAGGACCCGCAGCTGCATGTGGTGTGGGACGGACACTTGGGTGAGATACAGCTCCAGCTCATGGGTGAGGTTCAGATTGAGATATTAAAGAGCGTGATTGCGGAGCGGTTTGGGGTCGAGGTGGAATTCGGGACAGGCAATATAGTCTATAAAGAGACTATTGCCGGGCCTGTGGAGGGCGTGGGACATTTTGAGCCCCTGCGTCATTATGCGGAGGTCCATCTGTTGCTGGAACCGGGGGAACGGGGGAGCGGGCTTCAGTTTGCCGCCCGGTGCAGCGAGGATGTGCTGGACCGGAACTGGCAGCGTCTGGTACTCACCCACCTGGAGGAAAAAGTCCATAAAGGTGTCCTGACCGGTTCGCCCATTACAGACATGCGGATTACGCTGGTGGCGGGCCGTGCCCATATTAAGCACACGGAGGGCGGGGATTTCCGCCAGGCAACCTACCGGGCGCTCAGGCAGGGACTGATGGAAGCAGGCAGCATCCTGTTAGAGCCATGGTATGAATTCCGGCTGGAGATTCCGGACACATCCATTGGACGGGCCATGACGGATATAGAAAAGCGGTCCGGCACATGTGCCATTGCCCACACGGAATCCGGGATGGCCGTGCTCACGGGAAGCGCTCCCGTGGCGTCCATGGGAGATTACCAGACCGAAGTAACCTCCTACACAAAAGGATGCGGAAAGCTTACATGTACCATGAAAGGATACGAACCCTGCCATAATACGGAAGAGGTCGTGGAACGCATTGGATATGATCCGGAACGGGATACGGATCATCCTGCCGGTTCCGTGTTCTGCGCCCACGGCGCGGGCTTTGTGGTTGGCTGGGACCATGTGAAGGAGTATATGCATGTGGACAGCGGCATTTTAAAGGAACTGCCGGAGGGGATGGATCAGCCGGACGGGGCATGGGGGGACGG
>SKEY01001305.1_pt1 | contig 33222 bp, 24 predicted proteins | sample 4843871 | NCBI WGS metagenome assembly SKEY01 (sample SAMN11008797, study PRJNA524170) | human gut metagenome | biome: Human fecal sample; material: Feces; isolation source: fecal sample from pouch patient p36 | host: Homo sapiens | place: Israel: Tel-Aviv | collected 2016-12-04 | reverse complement strand
GGTGTTGTCAGCGCGGCAGATCGATCCCGCTGAGTACCCGGATGATTTGCCCGGGGTACGGCGCTTTCGCGACTGTATGCTGCGGACCGCCCACGAGGGCAGCTATGAGCAGATTGTGACCCTGATGTTCGGTGCGGAATGGATGTACTATTTCTGGTGCCGACGGGCGAGCGAACATTATCAGAGCGATGCTGATTTACGACGCTGGGTGGAAATGCACGCGGAGGACGAATTTTATCAGCAGGCTCTCTGGCTAAAAAACGAACTCGACCGCTGCGCCATGGCGCTGAGTGAAGACGAAAAGCAGGCGTTATCGGCGCTTTACGGCGAGGTGCTGCAGTGGGAAATTGATTTCCATCACGCGGCGTACGAGGAGTAGCCGCGAGGTGAAGAACAGGAGGCGCCGGAAGCGGCGTCTCCTGAAATATTGCTCAGGTCGTCCGCCTCTTATCCGGGCAATGTCTCTCCAGCCATTGTGCGACGAGGGGCCATAATTTCTCCGCATTCCGGGTACGAAAGAAGCCCATATGACCAATGGATGAAAGTCCGTAATCCGCCCGCCGTATTTCACGGCGTTCTATTTTTGCGTTTTGCGCTGGAGCAAGCAGGCGTGAGATGGCTTCTGTATTAGCCCAAGGGTCGTCATCAAAACCCAACACCAGAATAGGTAAGGTTATCTTTCCTGCCCGCTGACGCGCATCCCACTCCGGGTCGTCATAGAAATATTCAGGCATCGCGCTCCAGCGTCCCCACTGAAGCATCGCCGGAGCCGGTAAATCTTCACCCAGCCCGAGACGTCTGGCTGGCATATACCCAAAGAGCCGGCAAAGTGCCGGCCCCAAAACGCGCAGTAAACACCATACTCGCAGCTTTTCCTTCGTTTGGCTGATAGTGCTTGTCACGCCTGCGTGTGAGGCAACCATGACGGCGGCTCGCAGGTCGGTGGAGGCGGAAGATAACAGCACGGCATGCCCGCCAATACTGTGCCCAATCGCCAGCAGGGTAAGGCCAGGGGCTCGGGCTTTCGCCCACGCGGTGATGCATCCGACGTCCTGCTCGATCCAGTCGGACATGGTGTTTTTGTTGTGACGGACTCTCCCGGACTTCGAAAGACCAGTGCCCCGGTAATCATAAGTAATGACACTAAACCCCCTTTTATAAAGGTATTCAGCGAATCCTTTATAAAATCCCTGTACAACGGCCGTCGCCGGGTGAACGATCACCAATGCTTTGGCTTTGTGTCTTTGCCAGAGCGTGGCGGCGACAAAGCCGCCCTGGCTTACGGGGATGATGACAGATTCCATGAGTCTCGCCTTGTGTGGTCATACCAGTTTAACCTGGATTTACTGTAGCTGCTGCGTCAGAAATCAGCGAATGTTTTTGAGACGATCTCAGTAAGAAAAACGTCCTGAAAGCATTGGCGACCAGAATCAGGAGCCCTCAGGCGGGGTGCCAACTCCCAGCCTGCCATTTAAGGTCCCATATCCTTTCACAATCAATCAGCCTCTGCGCCAGGTGCCTTGTGTTAGGGGGGATAATGTCCGCTTTAGTTTCGTGTCACCTTGCCGGAATACAGACTTTCCTGCCATGCCATGGCAAATTTCCTGCACTTTGACGCTCATTGATTATACTTTGATGGCAGCTTGTGCTGCCTCAAGCAGTTGTCGCGATGGTGGATATCAAAACCAATATCCCGAACATTGGGTCAACGGGGCCGAGGAACATGTGTTCATGTAACAGTCGTGGAGGTATGGAAAGATGGGATTATTAAATTTTGTGAAAGAAGCGGGCGAGAAAATATGGGACGCCGTCTCCGGCGACAGTAAAGAAGATCGGGCCGAAAAGCTGAAAAAACATATCGATGGACTTAATCTGCCTGGCGCCGAAAAGGTCAATATTGATGTTGCGGAAGATGGCACCGCAACGGTCACTGGTGATGTCGCTTCGCAGGAGGATAAGGAAAAAATTCTGGTTGCGGTCGGGAATGTCACTGGCGTAGGCCAGGTCAGTGACGGCGTTAAGGTGACGCAAAGCGGGGCGGAAAGTCGTTTTTACACGGTCAAATCCGGTGACACTCTGAGCGCAATCTCAAAAGCGATGTATGGCTCGGCCAATGAGTATCAACGCATTTTTGAAGCCAATAAACCGATGCTGACCCATCCCGACAAAATCTATCCGGGTCAGGTGCTGATTATCCCGGCGAAGTAGGCCACTCAACAGCAACATCAGCGATGGCAGGAATACTTGCTTTATACCGCTGTCGGAAGCCGCCGCGGACATCTATTCTTCTATCAACGACAAAAGAGCCAGCAAGCTGGCTCTTTGTTCCCCCGGGTTCAGGCGCTTACTGTGCGTCAGCCAGTGCCAGTCGGGCCTCTTCCTGCTCGGTGATTTTACGCTGTTGCTCAAGTTCCAGCGCGCCGCGATGAGAGAGGTAGCAGAAGAGTATGCAGCAGACGATCCCACCCATCAACAGATAGAACCCGCCGTGCCAGCCCATTTTATCGACCATTACGCCGAACAGGCTGGTGCCTAACGATGCGCCAAAGATATAGCTCATAAATCCGCGCAGACCCACGGCTGAACCGACGGCGAAGCTGGGGACGATTTCCATGGTCTGGACCGAGGCCAGAAACTGCGGGACATAAATAAGGCAGCCCACAATTGCCGCGAATACCGTGACCATCAGTAGCGATTCGCTTTTCCAGTAGCCGATCAGACAGATGAAGATTAGCGTCATACAGATTATGGCTAACGGCATCCGGCGCCCTTTAAACAGCTTGTCGGAGAGCCAGCCGGCCAGCAGAGTAGACGGAATTGCCGCCCACTCAAAAAACAGGAATGCGACGCTCATTTGTTCTTTGGAAAAATGTTTCACCGTCAGCAGGTAAATTGGCAGCCAGCTGATCATGCCGAAACGCACCATATAGACAAACACATCCACAAAGGAGACATACCAGGCGTTTTTGTTACGCAGTACGTAGGTACAGAAGATCTGAAATGCGCTCATGTTCTCCGGCGCTTTCTGGCCGTGTTTGGTCTTCAGCACCACTTTCTCTTCCGGCATCATCTCTGCCAGCGAAGGCAGACCTTCCTCGCGCGGCGAACCCTTACCCAGCACCAGTACGCTAATGGCGAATACCACCGCCACGCAGGCCGGTACAATGTAGCTGGCGCTCTGCCAGTGCTCGGTGCCGAGAATGGCGAATGCGGCGCCGACGATCGGGGCGACAATTCCGCCGCCGACGTTATGGGAAATGTTCCAGAACGCCCCTACGCGGCCACGCTCACGGCGCGGGAACCAGTTCGCAATAGTAATAAAAGAGGGGCCGACCCCCATACCCTGAAACAGGCCGTTCAGGACAACCAGCGCAGCGAAGACCCAGAATGCGGTACTGAATCCTAACCCGACGTTGACGATGGCGCACAGCACCAGGCCACAGGCCATAAAGACTTTCGGGCTGGCTTTATCCGCGAGGCTGCTCATTACGCCTTTACTGATCCCGTAGGCGATGAGCATACAGCTGCTGAGCAAACCGATCTGCGTGGCGCTGAGGTCTAACTGTTCTTTCAGATAGGGCGTGGATAAGGTGAAGTTATTGCGCACGATATAGTACGCCAGGTATCCCAGAAATACGCTTAGCAGCGCCTGCATACGGTATCGACCATAGGTTGCCTGAATTTTCTCAGCAGGAACTTTATTCGCCGACGGGCCTTTTTTTAATAATGATAACATGTCGTCACCTGTATTTATATTGATATGAACATCAGGAGTAATTACCCCGAAGGGTGAAATAAGCGGCTAAAAAATTCAAATCGACGAAATGAGTCAAAATTGACTCAAAATAATGCAGGGACGGGTTGTTTTTGACCCATGTGGCATGAGTGAGATTTTGCGCAATTAATTTTGCGCTGATTTTATGTCCGGCTTGTGCGGACACTAACAAATTGCCTAATCATTATCTGGTAATCTTTCCCGATATTCCCGGACGCCCGTTTGACTATTTTTCCGCTCGCGGCGATTAATTCACCAGATGTCATAAACGGGTAAGTTTTGTCTCAACGCGGTTTTTACGGTATTTCAATATTTATGAACGGGATCACAAACATATTTCTTCGTGGGGTCAGGATAGTGAGCAAAATGCTCGCGCTGCTGCTGCTGACCGCATGGCTGAGACCCTGTGCGGCGCAAGGCAATGAGCTGGTGATGGCGACGACATTTTCTCCCAGCGCCACCGTGTGGATTATCGATCGCTGGCAGCAAGAGCCGGGGTCGGTGATGATAAGGACGCTCAACCGCACCAGCGCCTCGCTGGAACAGTTGCTTGATACGGCAAATGCCGAAAATGTCGATCTGATCCTGACTTCGTCGCCGATGCTGCTGCAGCATCTTCAGGAGCATCAAAAACTGGCGCCGTTCAGCGGTGCGCCGGCAGTCAGCCAACATCTGGTGCCGGAATCCATTCGCTCCACCTCCGTGGCCGTGGCGATCTCCGGGTTCGGTTTGCTGATGAATCGCTCAGCGCTGATGACCCGGCATCTGCCTGCGCCAGCGGACTGGGATGACCTGACCGATCCCCGTTATCAGGGGGCGCTGCTGATGAGCAGTCCGTCGCGTTCGGATACCAACCATCTGATGGTGGAGTCGCTGCTGCAACAAAAAGGCTGGATTAAAGGATGGGAAACGCTGTTGACGACAGCGGGAAACCTCGTGACCATTTCATCCCGTAGCTTTGGGGTGGCAGATAAGATTAAAAGCGGCCTGGGCGTGGCTGGTCCGGTGATTGATAATTACGCCAATCTGCTGCTGAACGATCCGCACCTGGCTTTTACCTATTTCCCCCAGTCGGCGGTTTCGCCGACCTATGTCGCAGTGCTTAAAAACAGCCAGCACGCCAGCGAAGCGCGGCGGTTTATTCGCTATCTGTTAAGTCCGGAGGGCCAGACGATCCTCGCCGACGCTAATACCGGGAAGTATTCGGTAACACCGCTGGCGCCAGGCAATCCACGGGCGGCGCAGCAGGCGATGCTGATGAATCAACCGCCATTAAACTATCGATTGATCCTCAAACGTCAGCGTTTGGTTCAGCGGATGTTTGATACGGCGATTAGCTTTCGTCTTGCCCAGCTCAAAGACGCCTGGCGAGCGCTGCATAGCGCGGAGGTCCGTCTTAAGCGTCCGCTGCCCGAGATACGGGCGCTGCTCACCCGTGTCCCGGTGGATCCGGCCAGCAGCGAGGATGAAGCCTGGCTGGCTCAGTTCGACAACAAAAGTTTTGCGGAACAGCAGATGATGGAGTGGCAGCTCTGGTTTCTCAACAACCAGCGGCAGGCGATTACTAAACTGGAAGAACTGAAATGACGGACAGGTCCATGCTGCAACGCCTGCGGCAAATCAGTATCAGTAGCAGTCTGCGCGGGGCATTTCTGACGGGGGCGCTGCTTACGCTGATTGTCAGCAGCGTAAGCCTCTATTCCTGGCATGAACAAAGTTCGCAGATCCGCTATTCGCTGGATGAGTATTTTCCGCGCATCCATGCGGCTTTTCTGATTGAAGGGAATCTCAACCTGGTGGTCGATCAGCTCAATGAATTTCTGCTGGCGCCAAATACCACGGTACGACTGCAGCTGCGCAACCAGATTATCCAGCATCTGGACAAAATAGAACGGCTAAGTCAGGGGTTGTCGCCGGCAGAACGCCAGCAGTTGGGGGTGATATTGCAGGACAGCCGCGCGCTGCTGGCGGAACTGGATCGCGTGCTCTACAACATGTTTCTGGTTCGTGAAAAGGTGGGAGAGCTTGCGGCGCGGATCGACTGGCTGCACGATGATTTCACCACCGAGCTGAATTCGCTGGTGCAGGATTTTACCTGGCAACAGGGAACGCTGCTCGATCAGATTGAAGCCCGACAGGGGGATGCGAGGCAGTATCTGAAACGCGCCCGGGAAGTGCAGAATGAACAGCAGCAGGTCTATACCCTGGCTCGTATTGAAAATCAGATCGTTGACGACCTGCGCGACAGGCTCAATGAACTGAAATCCGGGAATGATGACGGCATGCTGGTGGAGACGCATATCCGCTATCTTGAAAACCTGAAAAAAACGGCGGATGAAAATATCCGTGCGCTGGATGACTGGCCGAGCACCATTACCCTGCGACAAACGATTGATGAGCTGCTGGAAATTGGCATGGTGAAAAATAATATGCCGGATACCATGCGCGACTATGTTAGCGCGCAAAAAGCGCTCGTGGAAGCCAGCCGGTCCAGAGAAGCGACGCTGGGGCGCTTCAGAACGCTGCTGGAAGCCCAGCTTGGCAGCAGTCACCAGCAGATGCAGATGTTTAATCAGCGTATGGCGCAGATTGTCCGGGTCAGCGGCGGGTTAATCCTGGTGGCGACGCTGCTGGCGCTGCTGCTGGCATGGGGGCTGAACCATTATTTTATTCGCTCGCGGCTGGTGAAACGCTTTACCGCGCTGAATCAGGCGGTGGTGCAGATTGGTCTGGGCCGGACCGAGGCGACCATTCCGGTTTACGGGCGCGACGAGCTGGGACGTATTGCCGGTTTGCTTCGTCATACCCTGGGTCAGCTTAATGCGCAAAAACAGCAGCTGGAACAGGAGATTGGCGAGCGAAAAGCGATTGAGGCCGATCTGCGCGCCACGCAGGACGAGCTGATCCAGACCGCTAAACTGGCGGTGGTGGGACAGACGATGACCACCCTGGCGCATGAGATTAATCAGCCGCTGAACGCGCTGTCGATGTATCTTTTTACGGCGGGAAGGGCGATCGAACAGGGACAGGCGGAGCAGGCGCGGACGACGTTAAGCAAAGCAGAAGGGCTGATCAACCGCATTGACGCGATTATCCGCTCCCTGCGCCAGTTTACCCGCCGCGCAGAACTGGAAACGCCGCTGCATCCGGTCGATTTGCGTCAGACGTTTACCGTGGCGTGGGAACTGCTGGAGATGCGTCATAAGCCTCAGCAGGGGACGCTGGTGATACCGGATGACACTGTCTGGATCCAGGGGGACGAAGTGCGCGTCCATCAGGTGCTGGTGAACGTGCTGTCCAATGCCCTCGACGCCTGCCCGCACGCCGCGCAAATCACCGTGAGCTGGCAAATCCAGGGCGGAAGGCTGTGCGTGTTGATTGCCGATAACGGCCCTGGCTGGCCTGCGGCCTTACTCCCTTCGCTGTTAAAGCCGTTCACTACCAGTAAAACCGTGGGGCTCGGAATAGGGCTTTCGATATGTGTTTCGCTGATGACGCAAATGGAAGGGGCGTTGCGCCTGGCGTCGACGTTTACACGCAGTGCCTGCGTGGTGCTGGAATTCAATTTGACGGATGTAAAAGATGTTGAGTAATAACTGTTCGATTCTGCTGATTGACGATGATGCCGATGTGCTGGATGCCTATACGCAGCTGCTTGAGCAAGCGGGGTATCATGTCAGTGCCTGTAATAATCCGTTTGATGCGCGGGAGCAGGTGCCGAAGGACTGGCCCGGCATCATTTTAAGCGATGTCTGCATGCCCGGCTGCTCCGGTATCGATTTAATGACGTTGTTTCATCAGGATGACGATCTGCTGCCGATTCTGCTTATCACCGGTCACGGCGATGTGCCGATGGCGGTGGAGGCGGTGAAAAAAGGGGCCTGGGATTTCCTGCAAAAGCCGATCGATCCGGGCAAGCTGCTCACGCTGGTGGACGCCGCGCTGCGTCAGAGGCAATCGGTTATCGCCCGTCGCCAGTATTGTCAGCAAAAATTACAGGTTGAGCTTATTGGCCGCAGCCAATGGACGGTTCGGTATCGCCAGCGCCTTCAGCAGCTGGCAGAAACGGATATTGCGGTATGGCTTTACGGCGAGCCGGGAACCGGCCGCATGACCGGCGCGCGTTACCTGCACCAGTTAGGACGGCACGCTGAAGGTCCGTTTATCGCCTGCGAGCTGACTCCGGCTAACGCCCATACGCTTAATGAACTGATCGCCCAGGCCCAGGGCGGAACGCTGGTCTTAAGTCACCCCGAGCATCTGACTCACGAGCAACAGCATCAGCTGGTACAGCTGCAGAGTCATGAGAAGCGGCCTTTTCGCCTGATTGGTATTGGTAGCGCTTCGCTGGTGGAGTTGGCCGCCAGCAGCCAGATAGTGGCGGAACTCTATTACTGCTTCGCGATGACGCAAATTGGCTGCCAGCCTCTGTCAAAGCGACCTGATGATATCGAGCCGCTGTTTCATCACTATTTGCAAAAAACCTGTCAACGGCTGAATCATCCCGTCCCGGAGGTGGATGCTGGTCTGTTGAAGGGGATGATGCGCCGGGTGTGGCCAAATAACGTTCGCGAACTGGCGAACGCCGCCGAGCTGTTTGCAGTAGGGGTATTACCACTCGCAGAAACGGTTAATCCGCTGATGCACATTGGCGAGCCGACGCCGCTGGATCAGCGGGTTGAGGACGTCGAACGGCAGATCATCACCGAAGCGCTGAATATCCACCAGGGACGTATTAATGAGGTGGCGGAGTATCTGCTGATACCGCGTAAAAAACTTTATCTCAGAATGAAGAAGTATGGTCTGAATAAAGAGCACTACAAAGGGGTTTAGGGCATCTTGTCAGACGATGGTTGAAAATTATGAGGACAGATACAGATTATAAATGCCTTCAGGTCAGCAGAGGCGATTTATGTTATTGTGACTGCTTAAATTTCCTTAAAAGGTGTGACTGTTGAACATGCGAATATTGACTGTAGTTGATTATGATGAGATGTGGCCGACTTTATTTGAGAACGAACGTACTCTGTTGCAGATGACGCTTGGTAAAGTGATATCCCGGATTCATCATATTGGTAGCACCTCGGTGCCTGGATTATCAGCTAAGCCAGTAATAGATATATTAATCGAAGTTGCTAATCTTGAAGAACTGGACAGTTTGAATCAGGCAATGGAGGGTGTAGGATATACTGTGCGTGGTGAAAACGGCATTTTAAATCGTAGGTACTTTACAAAAGGTGGAAGTCAGCGTAGTCATCATATCCATGCGTTTACCACCGGGGATGCTCAAATCATAAAACACCTGGCATTCCGTGATTACCTTATTAAACACAATGACGTAGCCATTCAGTACGCTTTAATGAAAAAAAGCGCGATGTTATTATGTGAAAATGACAGCCACCGATACAGCATTTATAAAGCGGATTTCATTCAGAAACATCTTCGTATGGCACTTATTGATGCGGGTCACCTGGGCTAGCCTTCAAATAAACTACAACCCATGTTTTTTTGTAATTTTTCACAGCGTTACCTCTTGTTTCTCCATTATTAGCAAACAGCACGCCTTGCAGACTACCTGCGGCTTCCTGCAACTGAGCTTTCTGAATAAGCGACGGGGCGATAAAGCCGATAACGCATCGTTCAGTATGGAGGCACTATTTCACAACCCCAGCGGCCTGGCCTCCTGTATGAACTCAATCAGAAGGCGAAGCCCGGTCGGCAATTGCCGGCGGCTTGAATAATAGATATGAAAACCTTCCTCCAGTGGGGACCATTCCGTAAGCACCAGACGGAGCCGTCCATCCTTGACATAGGGTGCAACAAGAGGCTCCGGAAAATACATCAGGCCAGCCCCGCCCAATACGGCCACCAGACCCGTTTCGGCATGATTGACCGTCACTGAGCCTGGCACTGTCATTTGGTATGTTTCGCCGTCTCGCGCAAGTTCCCAGCGATAAACCCGATCGTCACCGAGACGATTGCTGATGCAGCGATGGTGTAATAAATCATCCGGATGTTCAGGCGTTCCGTAGCGTTCCAGGTAATCAGGGGAGGCCGCGATAACCCAGCGAATATCGGCAGATAAACGCCGGGCAACCATGTCCTCCGGGACGGTGCCACCGTAGCGGATGCCGGCATCGAAGCCCGCATCAGTCACGTCAACCATACGGTTGCTGGCCACAATATCGATTTCAATATCGGGATAGCGATCCATAAAAGCGGGCATGATCGGCGCAAGCAAAAGATTTGCCGCTTCAACGGCTGCATTGATGCGGATACGACCGGTAGGGGTATTGCGATACCGGTTAAGCGATTCAAGCGCGCCTTCTATGGTGTCGAAAGGCTGAAGAACAGACTGAACCAGTTCCTCACCAGCTGCCGTAGGGGTGACGCTCTTGGTGGTGCGATTAAGCAGGCGAACCCCGAGCCGGGTTTCCAGCCCCTTCAGGGCATGACTCAGCGCTGATGCACTGACGCCTAATTCAATTGCCGCACGGCTGAAGCTGCGATGACGTGCAATCGCCATGAAATAAATAAGATCGGCAACATCAGCTCTGCTTATTTGCATACAGAAAAGTTTTCCTTGTGCGTTAAGGCCCGAATGCGTTGATAAGGGAATGATATATACCATAGCCCGATTAGGGCTATCCATTGCTGAATATTTTTCACAAGTCCATTCATGCACGTCCACTCACTGTACACGTTGTGCTTCGTTATTCTTGAAAATCATGCGCTCTGGCTGGTAGGCCAGGGCGGAACACTCACCTAACGGAGCCGTTTATGAACTATACGCATCTTGGCCGCACCGGCCTGAAAGTCAGCCGCCTTTGTCTCGGAACCATGAATTTTGGTGACGTCACCGACGAGAAGACCAGCGCCCGCATTCTGGATGAGGCGCTTGAGGCGGGTATCAATTTCATTGATACAGCAGACGTGTATGGCACTGAACAATCTCCCGATATCCAGCAAGGCTCGGGGCTGTCCGAGGAAATTATTGGTCGCTGGCTTCAGCAGGGTGGCCGCCGTGAACGCATCGTTCTGGCGACAAAAGTCTATCAGCCTATGGGACCGGGCCCGAACGATCGCCGGCTTTCTGCTTACCATATTCGCAAAGCCTGCGAGGACAGTTTGCGACGGCTTAAGACCGACCATATTGACGTCTATCAGATGCATCACATCGATCGTCATACGCCGTGGGAAGAGATCTGGCAGGCCATGGAACTGCTTGTTCAGCAGGGAAAGGTTCTTTATATCGGTAGCAGCAATTTCGCGGGCTGGGACATTGCGACTGCGCAGTCAGTCGCCACGGCCCGTCATTTCCTGGGCCTGGTCGCCGAGCAAAGTCTTTACAATCTGACTGCCCGAACTGTTGAGCTGGAGGTCATTCCCGCATGCCGCCATTTTGGCCTGGGGTTGATCCCCTGGAGCCCGCTTGCCGGAGGGCTGCTTGGCGGCGTACTGAAAAAGATGGCAAGCGGGCGCCGTGCAAGGCCCGCGTTTGCCCGTCTAATCGAACAGTATCGTCCGCAGCTGGAAGCCTATGAAGGATTATGTGAGGACCTCGGCGAAACCCCCTCCGATGTGGCCCTGGCGTGGCTCCTGCAGAATCCTGTCGTTACCGCTCCACTGATTGGGCCTCGTACGGTCGAACAACTCCAGCAGGCGCTTCACGCAACGACAGTCACGCTATCAGACGACACCATGAGCTGTCTCGACGAAATCTGGCCAGGTCCCGGGGGAGAAGCGCCCCAGGCTTATGCCTGGTAATGACCAAATTAATGAATCCTTTCTTCGTTATAGGGAGTTCCAGTTTATGAGCAAGATGATGCATGACCAGCCTTCTGCTGCCGTACCCGCTTCCCGGGACCGGCGCAATTTTCTGATCGCCGGCGCCGGTCTGGCGTTGGCCGCAACCACCCTTGGCAGGAGCGGCGCCGTGATGGCGAAACCGGCTGGTCAGGACACGCCGAACGCCCCTTCGGATGCTGCTCCCGTCCGGAAGGAAACCTTAACCACGCGTAAACTCGGCTCGCTGGAGGTTTCCAGCATGGGACTCGGGTGCCTGCCGATGGTGGGTTATTACGGCGGAGGTCCGCGCGATCGTAAAGCCATGGTTTCGCTTATCCGGGCAGCCTTCGAACAAGGTATCACGTTCTTTGATACTGCCGAGGTCTACGGCCCCCATCTCAGTGAAGAATTTGTCGGGGAAGCACTGGCCCCTGTTCGCGATCGTGTGGTGATTGCCACCAAGTTCGGCTTCGGCGTGGAGGAGGGGAAGCCCACTTCCCTTAACAGCCATCCTGACCATATCCGCCGCGCCGTAGAAGGCTCGCTAAAGCGTCTGAAAACGGACCACATCGATCTTCTCTATCAGCATCGCCCCGATCCGAATGTGCCGATCGAGGATGTGGCGGAAACCGTGAAGGCGTTGATCCAGGAGGGTAAAGTGAAACACTGGGGACTGTCGGAAGCGAGTGCCAGGACAATTCGCCGCGCACATGCGGTACTCCCTGTGACTGCGGTGCAGAGTGAGTATGCCATGTGGTGGCGGGAACCAGAGACGCGGATATTTCCAACGCTCGAAGAGCTGGGTATCGGTTTCGTACCTTACTGCCCGACTGCCCGCAGCTTCCTTGCCGGAGCAGTCAATCCAAGCCAGCGGTTCGACAGCACCGATCGGCGGCATAACCTGCCACGCTTCCAGCCCGATGCCCTGGCCAAAAACATGGTGCTGCTTGAATTCGCGCAGTCGTGGGCCCGTCGCAAAAACACCACTCCGGTTCAGTTCGCGCTGGCCTGGGTGATGGCCCAGCGGCCCTGGATTGTCCCTATCCCGGGTACGACGCAATATCCGCACCTGATAGAAAACAGCGGCGCACCGCAAGTCCGGTTGACGGACAGCGAGCTACGCGAAATCGATGCGGCGCTTGCCAAAATCCCATTGCAGGGCGGCCGCGCCGATCCGTTTACCGAAAGTCAGTTTGATAAAAGTTAATACCTGCTCACAGGGAGACTGCAGGTGAAGTCTCCCTCTGTATTATTGCCGGGGATAAAACACATGAATGGACTAAATCATAACGCACTTACATGCAGTGCCGTCCCCATACCGCCCTGGGAGCGTTCTCTTCAGACCGTGGAGGCCCAGCCGTACTTCAGCGTTTCACAGGCGTCGCTCGTGCTCGAAGGGATCGTGTTCGATCGGAACAATAACCTGCTGTTTGTTGATGTGGCGACGGGGCGCGTGTTTAAGCTAACCCCGGAGCGGCAGCTTTCCATTGTCCTTAAGGAGAATTCATTCGGTGCTTCCGGCCTGGCGGTACACAAAGATGGACGGATCTTTATCGCCTCGGTGGGCGATATGCAGCGAGGTTCTGTCCGGGCTATCGAACCCAACGGCACCCGTGAGCAGATGATTGTTGCTCCTGATGCCGGATTTCTTGTCAACGACCTGGTCTTTGATAATCAGGGCGGATTTTATTTCACTGACAGCCGGGGAAATTCAGCCGATCCACAGGGTGGGGTGTTCTACGTTAGTCCCAATGTCGGGTCAATTCATGCCATCCTGCCTGGACTCGCGGTCGGGAACGGCATAGCGATTGACCCCGTCGGCTCTCAGATATGGGCCACAGAACACGCTAAAAACAGGCTTCATCGCGTAAGACTGTCAGACGCCACCACGGTCGCCCCGTTTGGTTCAGTTGTTACCTATCAGTTCACCGGGCCGGCGCCAGACGGGGCCCGTGTCGACAGCGAAGGCAATGTATATGTGGCCATCTCAGGCCAGGGCCGCGTCATGGTCTTCAACCGCAACGGACTGCCTATTGGGCAAATTGTGCTGCCTGACCGCGACAAAGGCCGTAACCTTAAATCGACAAGCCTGGCGATCCGCCCCGGGCATCGCGAGTTGTTTATTGTCGCTAACAGCGGGACCGAACCTGGTGGAGCGATGATTTTTCGATCGGGCGCATTCGCGCCGGCACCGTTTCCCTTTTCACATCAGTGACCGGGAATGAGTGGTCTGGGAGACCCGGCAACGCCGGGCCAGGGCAGGGTGTTAATAGTTCTGGATCGCTGAAGGCGGCGTGAGGGAAGGCGGCGTATCCGGAAGCGGGGGAATGATCCCGTCAACGGGGTGCGGCAGATAGCGAGCTTCCAGTTCCGTGATTTCGGCATCGCTAAGTGAAAAGTCCAGCGCGCTGATAGCCGTGGAAAGATGTTCTGGTTTCGTTGCGCCAATGATCGGTGCTGTGATGACGGATTTTGATAACAGCCAGGCAATTGCAACATGAGCTCTTGGCACCGCGTGCTTTTCGGCAATGCTGGCAACAACATCAATCACGGGCTTATCCAGAAGGGCTGCGTTCTCATACATTTTTAACGCAAAGGCATCGTTTTGCGTTCGTCGGGACGTGACACTCCAGTCGCGCGTGAGCCTGCCGCGTGCCATCGGACTCCAGGGGATCACCCCAACGCCCTGGTCTTCACACAGGGGCAGCATCTCACGCTCTTCTTCCCGGTAAAGCAGGTTGTATTGCGGTTGCATCGTGATAAATCGGGTCCAACCGTTACGCTCAGCGGTATGCTGCATTTTTGCAAAGCGCCAGGCTTCCATAGAAGATGCGCCGATATAACGCGCTTTTCCTGCTTTAACGACGTCATGCAGAGCCTCCATGGTCTCTTCAACAGGCGTGGAGTAGTCAAAGCGATGAATCTGAAAGAGATCCACATAATCCATGCCTAAGCGCATCAGGCTATCGTCAATAGACTGAAAAATGGCCTTGCGGGAAAGAAACCCGGTATTGGGTGAGTTGCGCCACGGAAAGAAGGTCTTTGTCGCTACAACGATCTCGTCGCGTCTGGCCATCTCTCTCAGCGCTTTTCCTGTAATTTCTTCTGAACTACCGCCCGAGTAGATATTCGCGGTATCAAAAAAATTAATGCCGGCTTCAAGCGCCTGACGAATGAGCGGTCGTGACGCCTTTTCATCCAGGGACCAGGGTTGAGGCAAACGTTCAGGTTCGCCATAACTCATACAACCGAGACAAAGACGGGAGACTTTCAACCCGCTACGACCCAGATTCACATACTTCATTCGGTGTTCCTTCTTTTATTGCCAGCAATTATGTATGTGACAGGGTATTGCACTGGTATGAAGGGAACCAGCATGCGCCATTGAATGGTGTTATGAGTTTTTTTCACAAGTAGACAACATTCTCATACGCCAGCCTAGGTCCAAAGTCGGTATAGCGTTCGCGGATAATATTGAGTGCGTACCGGGCAAGACCATCAGGCAGCTGGTTATTGCTGGGTTATCCACGACGGCGGTTAGGCATACTCAGTGGGCCTGATTGATTGTAACGCGAGAGAAGGCGTCGGCACTGGCGATCGGGAATACCCAGGCGCTGCGCGGCCATCTGAGTGGTCAGACGCCGGTCGACAACGTCATGAATGATTTAGAGTCGGTTAACTTCATCCAAAGTAAAAATGCCGGTGCATGATCCGTCATCAGAATCCTTTGATTGGGAAACTATCTTTGAAAGCAGTGATCGCTGTGGTAAGACTGTAGCGCGGACATGTCTATTTGGTCAGAGACGGACATCTCAATTTAGCTACTACAACATGAGTGCGCATAATGTATATTATGTTAAATTTAGTCCGTCGTTCATTTAGTTCATAACCGCCCACAGAATACGATTAATCATACAGTTACCTATCCCTCTATCTTCTGTTTCCATAGTGTCCGGGTTATTATTCAGCACGCGGGGTACTGAACGGAATAATTTGATCCCCAGATAAATCAGGTATGCAGCCCCGGCAACCTTCACAATCAGCAACGCCAGCTGGGACGTAGTGATAATAACCCCTACTCTGCTGGCTGCAACGATCGAAATCACCCCCATTCCGGCGGCCACACCGATGATCCCTGCCATGGCATTGCGAAGGTTATAATTCAACGTGTTTGTAAGTGTGAGTAAAACACCCGGTCCAGGACTGGCAATGGTCAGGCTGGCGATAAGAATATAAAAAGCGATTTGTTGCATGAAAGCAAATCCTCTCAGAAACAGGGGCGCAGCTATGCGCCCCTGTGAGATCATCGGGACAGATCCCGGTATGGCTGGTCGGCCAACAAGGCGCTGTCCGACAGGCGTTCACCTTCGACAGTGGCCACTTCCAGATGGAACTTGGTCGGTCCGGCATATTTAAAGAAAAACGCGTTGGCAACTTGTCTGCAAAAAGGTGACAGCCCCAACTGAATTTTTCAGCGCCATCGCCTGCATGATCGGATTCGGAAGTGCGACGTTTAAAAGAAAAAAACCTGATGGGGTTTAGGTGTACCTTCGCCCCAACAAAAGGGCAATTAATTGCCCTTTTTAATCAGTCTGCAACAATTTCTAAACCATTGCAGAAATTGCGCCACAGTCATGAGGCTTATTAAAACCAGTGGTGCCTTTGATATATTCACTAATCAGCGCACCAATAATCTTAACTGCATCTTTGTTAGTTGTAATGAAGCCCAATGGCATCGTCACAGGCAGCGTTTCTGGTTGAGAAATATGATAGATAACGGCAGATAACTCCTCCTCAAGATGAAGGATCTCAACATTGCCATCTAACAGTCCTTCTACTAGCCCTTTAGCGCACGCGTGGAATTGCCCAAGTTCATGCTTCCACTGTCTGGCAACCCGGGCATCAGCTGCATCCTGGACGGGTACATACAGCACCGGTTTATACAGCCGCTTATCCTTCGTAGTCGACCTGTTAAGAAAATCGCTCAGGCTTGAGATAAATCGGACGCTCTTTGACCAGTAGGGATCTGATGGAGCTACCCAGACGAACGGGCTACCGCCATAATCGGTTTTGTCTCTGATACGCTGATTGAGCACCGGTGCCAGAGCTTTCTGCAGCTTTTCCCAGTTGTTTTTAGAATAAACCGGGCCTAAAAAAGTCGTCCTGCCAGAGTCTGAGTATTCTTCCAATGCCTGCATATCATTGATAAATAATGGATTAAGTTGATTCGCTTTAGAGTCAAACAGCTTAAGCGTAAGGTCATCGTTAATGGATACCATGGCCTTAAAAATACTCATGGTATTGTTATGCCGTGATAACCTAGCTATCTCAACAGCCATTAACTCATGAACACATTCCGAACTGTTTAACTGTTCATAGTCTTCACGCTCGACAGCCTTACCATCGTTATCCATTTTAAATTCCGTTGTTAAACGGAGCGGTATTTGCCGCAGCTTATTAACAGAATTAACTGTATAGATAGAAGGTTGTTCTTTTCCGCCCTGAGCCTGCAGGTGAGACAGATAACCTTTATCCAGGATTTGATTAAACTGGTACTGAAAGTGCTTCTCCACCAGTTTCTCACTTTGAGAAATATTGTTGTCATCAACCTTTAAGGTTACCCCCCCCCCTCCAGTTATCCTGGAAAGTCTGGTTGCTGAAGCAGCTAAATGTGGCTAAATCAAAGGATAAGGTACCACCACTGTCCTGAACAGTAGAAAGGTGCGGTATCTCGCCAACCTCTGAAAAATAGCCATTTGATTTGTCGGTTAAGGTCAGTCTGCCGTCAGACGAGAGCGTCAGTTCGCCACGCTGCACTAGATCGGAAATCGCCTCTTCTGTCTCACGGTGGGTCAGGCCGAAATAGGTTGCTATTTGTGCTTTGCTCATCGAGGCTACATGAACAAGTCTTATCACAAACTCCCGGATGAATGGCAGCCCCTTCTGGGAAACATAGGAAAACTGAATGTTAAATCTCTGTGCGGGCAGCAGGAAGTCAACCTCGTGATAGGTTACTTTGTTATCAGATATCATTTCTTTTTGCCTCCCTGCTGAGCGGAGAGGAACCTGTATCCAGCTTCCTGACCTCGTTCAGCCATATAACTTACAACTGAGCCTAATGGTAGTTCTTTATTGTTTCCCTTCCAGATATCGGCATTACCCACAATCAACAGGCGATCCATTGCGCGTGACATCGCAACATTTATACGATTTGGAGCTCGTAAGAAACCTGGGCTATGCTGCTTATCCGAACGCGTCAGTGACAGGATGATGATCCGGTTTTCCTTACCCTGATAACTGTCAACAGTGTCAATTTTAACAATGTCCTTAAATCCCTCGCTCCAGATTTCCTGATTGAATTTCTGACGGAGCAACCGCTTTTGTTCGGCATACATACATATCACGCCGATAGCGGCTTCATCTTTGTTAACGAGCTTTGAAAGCTGAGCGACAAATTCTTCATTCTCTGACACCTGTTTAAGAACAGAAATAATCTCGTCAGCTTCACATCGGTTGTAAATGCTTGTTCCGCGATCTTCAAGATGATGTGCCCGGTGGCCCAGATTAGCAGTATCAAGCCAGGTTACGACGCTACATAACGCTTCTGGAGCGTGCTGATAGACATCCGGAATTGCCCGTTCTCCATTCAGAAGCTTCCTGTCATAGAACGTCTTCGATACGAGATCACCAATCGGTGGAGCCATACGGTACTGGGTCAGCAGAGCTGCACTCGCTTGCACACCATAAGCAGAGTTGAAGGCACGGGCAAAGTCACTTCGTAATACCTCGTCAATTTCAGTGCGGGAGTTATTGATACCCAGCTTCCTCGCTAATGCCGCCTTGTGGGCATCCGAGTACAACGGGGGAAGCTGCAGGTGGTCACCCACCAACAGGATGCGTCGGGCCGACTGCATTGCAATGGCCAGCTCACTTGCAATTGAGCGTGCTGCTTCATCAATGATCACCCAGTCGTAGATATTCTCCTGAATGCCAATGTGCCCCTGTCCAATACCAACACATGTGCCAGCCACTAACTGCCTTGAACGCGAATAAAACTCGTCCAGATTCACTCGCTCTCCTGACATAGCATCCTGCATATCACGGGATATTTTAGCTAAGGCCTTTACCCGTCGTGCCTCATCCGGTCTGACGCCATAATCCGTACACAGCCTGGAAATTAGAATATCTTTTGCTGCAGAGACCTTCGCGTCTTTATCCAGGTTAATCCCATACTCCTGACTCAGCCTGGAGCGGATGGCAAAATCGAGTTCGGCTGCAATATCTTTCAGTTCACCGATCTCTTTTGAATCCGTTAAATCGTTAACTTGATAGAGCAATTTCTCAAGGTGATCGATTTGCCTGAACAATCTGAGTTCCGCAAGTACAACTCCCGAAATAAACCCCGGCTCCAGACCAATGGCTTCACTCAACGCTTCAACACGGTACTTAATTTCAGCATTAAATAGTTCACGCTTCTCCGTTGTGATCGCGTTTGAATACACATCTTTCAGGCCAGGGGAAACGGTCCCTTCCCTGTTGCTGAACCTGACAACGTCCAGCTCTGTACCAAGCCGGGAACAGTGCTTTCTGATGCGCTCGGCCGCTGTATTTACAGCCTCGTGTGACTGGCTGACCAGTAAAATGCGTTTGGTATTCTGCTTTTCGATCAGATAGTGGACAAAGGCCGCGATGAACTCGGTTTTACCGGTTCCCGGCGGCCCCTGCAGGAGGGAAAGAGGGCCATTGTTGACCAGTTTGTTAAACGCCTTTCTTTGCTGTTCATTCAGACTGATCTTGTTTCCGTGCTGATCTTCACGGTCATATCTGGCAAAATCGTCATCGCTGAGAGTGATACCATAATTTTGAGCCATCTGTTTGCAGGATGGGTCGAACAGGTCAATTAAGTCAGGCAGCACACTTTCTCGTTCTAGGAGACGTTCCAATGCGCGTTTACGTTTCTGATAAGATGCCCGATCCTGCCTTGTACGGAAGAAGACAATATCAGAATCCTTCAGCCTGTAGGCTGCGGAACGCACTTTGACCAGGCGGATCTCTTTGAGCTCCGACTTCTTAAGTGACACCTCACCTATAAATCGCTCAACACCTTCCTGATCGACCTGTAAGGCTTCGACTTCATCACTACTTCTGAAAGCGCCAAGTGGGTCAACGTCTGCAGAGTAAGGGAGAAGAAGCTCTCCATGAGCATCTGCAACCGGGACCACCTCCCCGCTGACTTCAATGTTTGGATATGATTCTGTTTCAGTATCCAGAATGGCGCGCCACAGCTTCACCGTCGGGATTTCCAGCACTTCTTTTAAAGCAGGCTCAAGCGCCTGCTTATCCAGTCTTGCAAAGGCATCTTTTAGCTGAAGCGTAAGCGGATCCTGTTCCTGAACGTCTTCAGACGCGGCGATCAACTCGATTGCCCGCCCAAAAGATTCTTCTTCATTAAGCAAAACTGTCAACGCCGACATATCCTGCGGACTGCCGGGAGTAATCCTGATGCCGGTACCAATTTCGAATTGACTTTCATCAATATCCTGCTTACGAATGGATGTGCGAGCCCATGGCCTAAATCCATGAATTAGTGTTTTCTGCTCTTTGTGGAACACTGCAGTGAAACTGCCACCTATCCCTGTGAAAGTCACTTTTACTTCAGCTTGCACTTTAGGATTTGGCTCAACTTTGACATACAGATGCCCGTTATCAGGCAGGACAGAGATTATCTCATCGGCGTTTCCTGCTGTTATCTCTATCAGGGCTTGTTCTGAGGCCAGATTATTACTGTCTATCGCTTTTTTAAACCGCCCTAAATCCTTAAACCCAAAAACCAAGTCTTCCAACTCTGCTCGGATGGCATACGCAATACTCTGATGAATGTCTGATTCCTGCCCCCATGACAAGCCTAACAACTCGCAGGACATTTTCATCACTGCATAGTTGTCGCGTTCAAAGGAAGTACAATTATCGATGTATTCAGGGCTGTAGCTGTGGTTTTTAGGTTCGTCACCGGACGGTGAAAAATCGGGGATATCGATGAGGAAAAGCGAACGACTCTGTGTCCCAAGCATCACATTGCCAGGATGGATGTCCCCGTGAGAAACACCCAGACCGTGTAAGTGCTCAACGGCAGCGACGAACTTACCAATGAGGTCTATTTTTTCATCATCGGGGACCACCATTTTATCCCAGGTTTCTCCATGTACCTGATCCGTGACCATATAGAGACTTGATGATTTTGATGCGATACCGAATTCACGAATTTCAGGTAGATACGTTGGTTTAACTAAAGAAAGCTGCTCAACCTGCTTTAAAAACTTCAGAACCTGGAAGTTAATTGACGGATCGTCTCCCTGCCCCCCCGCGTTCAGCCAGGCCTTCACGAGTCTTCCACCCGAAATATAGACTTCCTTGTCGGATGTTTCGACCAGAAAGTCACCGTCTTCCCGGTACTGACGAGAGTGATTGATAGCATGCCGGTAAGGATCAAGCTCAGTATCATCAAACGTTGGGATAGCCTTGCCAGCAGGTTCGGCTTGTTTCAGGGTATCAAAAAATTCTGTCGCGGAAGTAAATTTTGCAGCAACGGCATCCAGTAATACATATGAATACCAGTGTTGGCTGTTTAGCATACTGTCCTGTACTTTCTCCAGACTCTTTGGCGACATGCGCGTACCGCTTAATAAATGCCAGGCCACAAGGCCCAGGGCATGAACATCCTGCTGAAAAGGCGTAAGCTCGCCCTCATCAAGCATGTCTTTTACCTCGATTGCACCTACGGATAAAAGCTTACGGTAATCACCGACCGTTCCGGCTGGCCGGTGGTAAGCCGAAATAAAGTTTGAAAGAGCAACTTCTTTTGAAGGTGAAATCCACAGGCTGTGATCTGCTATATCCCTGTGCGCTATTTTCATTTCATGGAGATCACTAAACTTCGCAATGAGCAGTTTCACCACGTTCAAGCGATCCATATCAGAAAAGGCCTTACCATATTTTCCGATAAACTCATTAAACCGGACATGGCCCGGCGGAAGCTCATATACTTCACTGTACTCGGCCGTGACCTCGTCTTTCTGGAAACTCGTCAGAGACCTGAGACAGTGGTTATACAGGTCACGGTTCTGGTGATTGATGTGCTGTAACACTTCGCGCTCACGTGAAACGATCTGAGCTCGTCCTTCCGGGGTATTCGCTTTTGTTCCCGCGATATTCTTAAAATTCCACACTCTGAGTAGCGCTTCGCTGTTCGCTGATATCTCAGATTTTGCCAAATATTCGCGATACACCTTTTTAGGGTGTTCGAAAATCATATCCTTAGCCTCGTAGCCATTAACTCTCAGGGCTTTTGGCGCCGTCTGAGGCCCCAAGAACAGATTATCAAAAAGAGGAAAATCCTTGTTAAGAACTTCGGAACCTCGGTGCGGTTTGAAGTAGTTATTGAATGTTCTGCGATCGGAAAATTTCAGGAAATCTATTAACGAGATCGTATGGTGAAGTTGTTCCTCCGGCAGCGCGCTGAAGTCCGCATTGCCGGTCATCACAACAAAGAAATGAACAATCGGGGTATAGCCTTTGTTCGTAAAACGGTTTGCCAGACGCTTGAGTTTGTTGTCTAGCATGAATTTTTTGCCACGGGTCACGCTTACGGGCGAGCGCCCCATGTTCTTGTCACCCTTATACCAAGTATCTCCGCGCGCGGTTACAGGTTGATGGTTCCAATCTTTCAGTTCAACAATGATCACGTTGCAGTGTGTGACAATAACTAAATCGAATTCACCCTCTTTTTTTGCCTCAACAAATCGAAAACCTGCATAACCTTTCCAGGGGAACATTCCATTGCCGGTAAAACCATAGCTTTGTAGCTGCTCGCCAATTGAACCGCCACGGACAGGCTTGTCAGGCTTAGATACGTTGGCTGAAAAAGCAGCCTTTATTTTGTCGATAGCCAACACTTCCTGCTCTTGTAAGCCACCATCCCACATTTCTACTTCCAACGAAGTTCCCCTTAGATTTCAGTTTAAATTTGCTTAAAAAGTCAGGCCATTTATTCTGGTCAATAACGGATGAATCGGAATAACTGCTATCTATGTCACTATTAAACATAGATATTTTTAATATCATCATTTGTTTGAAGCACAGACGGGCTCACTAGTGAAGTTCAATAGTAAGCCAAAGCGTGCCAAAAGAGGCCATCCTACATGCTTCAGTGGCTTGTCAGCTTGTACTGCGCATTGTAAACAAAGAGATAGCTGTCCTGTGACATAAAATACGGCAACATTTCTCCATAGCAATAGCAAGGTCCGCAACACGGTGATAAGAAACTCTATTCATTGATGATTATCAATTCTAATCCTCATTACCCACCGCGTAGACTAGAAAAGAGACTAAAGCGGAAAGGAGCTGTGAAAACTCAATCACCTCTAACGCCAACTCTCTCCAAGCCGAAACATTCCCGAGAGTGCCATGATGCCGAGCCAAGTTTTAATGGGCTCTCCGGTGTTAATCCAGCGTGTAGCAATGGTGCCAACCTCAAGAATGAGCAACTCCCAGGCAGGTGAAGAACGAACTTTAGCCATAAGGCTGTCTTCCTGGGCCAGGAAGTGTAAAGCAATAGCTCGGTACACATGTTATTGCTCAGGATTCTCAGACCCAACCAAATGTTCAAACACATGGTGGAATTCCTCAATCAGGCGGCCTTCATCATGCCTGCACTCGTATACATAATGGTTGATCTTTGCACTGACTACCATTAATATTGAACTAAGGGTAGCCCAACTACCCTTAGTTCATACAACTTACTACCAACTACTTCTGGTTTACCACCCAACGACCGAAACTGAGTAACAATGTAGGGGCCGCACAGACGCCAAAAGCAATCAAACCAGTAGCACATACTGGCGCTGCCCCTGAAGACACCCCCAACCAGATTAGGCCATCCGTCAAGACTGACATCATTACCCCGTTGTACATTGACTGCCATAGGGTAATAACTGTGCCAAGTAAAATACTGGCGGTTTCAAAAACCCAGCCACGTTTCTTTTTCGCAGGAACAACTGGTGGTTCTTCAGGGGGGGGAACGGGACTGACGTAGTAGTTGTTGATAGTTACTGGCGCGTTGTAGGTATTGTGATTTACTGCTTCTTTCAAGTTGTTTGTAGACATAATAGTCCCCTATATTAGTGAATGATTTACTACTCCGATTTACAGCATTTAAAGTTTTCATTTAGAAACCTTCAGATTGTTTAAAAGTGGTTGGCCATAATAGCCACGTGATACTTCTTCATTAGTTGTCAGCTCATTTCATTTCCTTATTCGCGAAACGCGAAAGTTGATTTCAGGGTATACGAATCCATCTCCGCAGTAGCGGAATAAATAATCGCGTCATTTTCTTCGGGCACAAAAAAAAGCAGGCCCGGGCGCACCGGTACCTGCTGTCTTGGCTTAGCCAACAGAACAGGGAACCGGATAGTATTCTTTTCATCTGGGGTTGCCCTGGCCTCTGTCGGCCACATGACAGTATTCTCTGTCATGTTCAGAATAAGGTTATCTTATCCTGAAATAAGCATGTTTGTCAATAGTCAACATGTATTTTTAGTTATTTTCTTTCTGTTTCGCCATTTTCGCTATTGCGTCAACGATTATCACGTGCTAAGAGCAAGCTCCCGCTATCTCTTACGAAGAGAATCCCCCCACGCAGCTGCGTTGCCTGGCACAATGGGTCAGGTCTGTGCTTCTGTTACCATTTCCGGCGAAAACCGGAATAATGGAGTAAACCAGGTCAGTGGCGCAGATAAAATTTAACTTAAGTTCAGGTATCGCAATATGCCGGAACCTACACATAATGCACCCGGCTGCGGTCTGATATTCACCATCAGGCGAAATAAGACGACAACAGAATCACTGTTGAGTGGGTGTGCATCATTTTTCATTATAATGCCAGAGGGCCTGATGAAAGTCAAAATATATTTCATCGCAGTATTGACGTATAAATAAAAATACTATCTAAAAAGTATCTCTTATTTAAGTAATACCCGGTACTTATCCATTCGTTACATTGAGTATATATGTTGTGCTTATTGCATAACATATATGTATATAAGTATGCCGAACTAATATCGTACTGAGGACTATCTTGCGGATAAGTATGTTGTCCGGTTAAACAACATTCAATCAGGTTTCATTAGTCAGGATAGTTCTACAGCTTCTGAACTATCCTGCCTTCCAGAGTACTGCTACCGCAACCAGAGGCAGGTAATGCCGGTTTCTTTACTGGTTTCCGAACTTGCGATGCAGTCGTCTGGTGAGAACGTCAATCGACTCCTTACGTCCGGAAAAGAGGTCATTCACGACATACTCCATAATCTCTAATGCCGCTTCGATATCGCCGGTTGTCACTTCATCATAGGTATGGCTGCCGGCGTTACCCAGGAATTTAATGGCCATCAGTGTGTTCTTGTAGGTGAGATATTGCCCGTCGAGCAGTTCGATACGTTGATGAAGATTAATGCGTTTCTGCTTATCGTTATGTTCAGGAATACCAATCGCTGTCAGCATTCTCTCGACTGAGATCCTGATTAGGTTGGCCGCAGAACCTGGCTGACTTAGAAAAACAGAAAATGAGGCCATTAGAGGAGCCGTAATTTCATCCGGACATTCTTCGGGAAGTGTGAATGGATGTAGAGAGGGTTGAAAGCTCACAGGTTTATGCCAGGGATAACACTCGAGTTGATGAGTCCTTTCATTCCAGTCCTGGTCCAGCCCCCCTTTCCTATACATGCGACAACTTCGCCACAACTCGGCCGGGTACACTGCGCCATACAACTGAAAACCCTCGATACTAGATCTGGTTCAAACCATTCTTCCTTTTCCATTTTTCGACTCTCAAGCGAATCATTTTTTTTGAAACTTTCTTGATCAATATGCAAAGTTTTCTGACCACATGCAGGACATGGCCACTCCACTTCCATGTCCTGACCAAAAGCAGCCGATATTTTATGAACAGGCATTTACTTGGACTCCGTTGGTAAAAGTGATGGGGTCTAAATCAGATCCTCAAATACAGTGATAATCTGCTTTCACCATAATCCATTAGCCGTTTTTGAAAAAGAGCCGCGACACTCAATGTCCGACATGTCGGATAAAGGGGGTTCTTACTCTTCCCTCTTTCCCACACTTTCCGTTTTCCGCTAAAGTCGGCACTTGCAAATAGCACTACCTTTTCGGACTGCTGTGGGAGTTATGCTGTGTCAAAAACGCAGGAAGATTATGACACTTGGTGCCATTTTTGGTATGATAGCCACATCATCACCTCGGGCGTTCCCCTCTGGATCATTACCAGCCTGTAATGGGTACAGGGACTTCCGGCAGTAGCCGGTTTGTAGAAGGAAAGCCTCATGAAACCGAATTTAAGATCCTTTTCTGACAACCCCACAGATTAATTGTTTCCGTTTTATGGTATATATTCAGAAAGCGGAATTTCAGCGCGCACCGCTCTGCGGGTTTATTCCGTGGCAGCCGGCGGCAGGAGCAACGAAAATGACAGCAGAACTTCATCAGATTGCGCTGCGTGAAAAATGGCAGGGTTACACTATGGCCGGCGCTATCTTTGCGTGAAATGGCCCGACACTACACGGAACTGCCAAAATATATGCTGGCCCCGGAAGTGGCCGGGCTGCTGCACTATGTTCCGGACGGGAGCCAGCATGCCTTTTTCAATACCCTGTGGATACTGGGGCCCGGCTTAACGAAGCGCTCGCACTGAGGCGAAGGGACTTTCATCTCAATGAAAGCATTCCGCATGTCGTGCTGCGCACGGCCAAACAACGGCGAGCCGGCGGCGGCCGTCCGCGCAAGGGGAAAAGTGCGAACCGTGTGGTCCCGTTACTCGACCCGGCCTACGTTGATGAGATGCGCTGGCTGTTTGCCAGCACCAGGGAGCAGTTTGAGGACGACCCCGTCACCGGTGAACGTCGTGCCCTGCCGGTGTGGAATGTTTCTGACCGGACGGTCAGGAACTGGCTGGTCAGGGCAACCGATGCTGCGGAACGCGACAGAGTTAAACTCAGTATCAGCCCTCACACGTTCCGCCACAGTTTTGCGATGCACCTGCTGTATGGGCACGTTCATCCGAAGGTGCTTCAGAGCCTGCTGGGCCATGAGAAGTTTGAGAGTACCGAGGTGTACACGAAGATATTTGCGCTCGATGTGGCCGCCAGTAAGCAGTTGCGCTTTACCCTGGATACGCGTGACGCGCTGCACCTGCTGCGCGGTAATAACAACTAAAGCAAGGAAGTCACATGTTTGATGATGATGACGCAGACCTGGAACCTGGGTCCCCTGAACTCAGTCCGGAGGTTCAGGCCCTGATTAACAATGGACTGGAATTTCTGGACAAGGCGCGGGAGGAGCTGGAAGCAGCAAAGCCAAAGTTTTCCATCGTCAGCTTCTGGACTGCAGTTGAAATTCTGCTGAAGGTTCCTCTTGCCCATGAGCACTGGAGTCTTGTCTGCAGCCGAAAGACTCCTCCCAAAAAACAGAGTTACCTGGACGGGGATTTTCAGTCCATTACTTATGACGAAATTCGTACCCTCCTCCGGGATGTTCTTCAAAAACCACTAAGTGATACAACCCATAACGTTTTTGACAAAATCCGGAAACACCGAAATCGTGTGGTTCACTTCTATCATCCCTCCTTTACAGATGCGGAACAGCATCAAATTCAGAAAGAGCAGGCAGATGCCTGGTTTGCCCTTAACCGTCTCATGCGGGATGAATGGCAGTCAATTTTCGGCGCTAAAGACAGCTACAGCTGGAAGCTGGCGCACGGTGAAACCCGCTTACTTAGGGGAAGTGAGTTCTATGCTGCCGTTCGGCTCCGGCAGGTTAAAGAGGAATTGGATGCGCTGGCCAAATCAGGTAACCAGATAGGGGTCTGTGAGTCCTGCAAACAAAAGGCGTCGGTTACTCAATCTCACATCACCGGAAGCGAGGAACGAACGCTGCTCATTACGCGGTGTCGTGTCTGTACCAGTCAGTCCCGCCATATTTTACTCAGTTGTTCAAATTGCGACGAAAGACAGTCCCTACCTGAAGGTGATGAACCTTTTACCTGCGACAGCTGCAGCGAGACTGTAGATCGAATGGAACTTCTGGATGAGGAAACATTTCTGAGCGTCGATGAGCAGATGTTCTCCGTACTACCCGGAGGTTGCACTAATTGCATGGTACCTGACAGTGTCTGTAAACACGGTGATGGTTATCTTTGCACCCAGTGTCTCAATTACTACACGGAGCTGCATGCGTGTGGATACTGCGACCACTTTAGCGATAGTGTTCCGCAGTTTAGTCATCACATCGGATGTGACTTTTGCGATGGTGACAGCCGCTATCATGGCGATTAAATCACGTTAAATGTCATTCATTTGAAATACAATTGAATTTCTAATGTATGCCAAATGAAATCATTTTAAGGTAGTCAAAACACACATTTGAAATCTAAATTAATTTCAAATGTATTACATTATGGGCGCTCTATGTCGACGTGGACAAATATCTCAATCGGTAACTTCACTCTGTACGATACGCAGAATGACTATTATCAGTGGTATTTTCAGGAGGGCGATCGTGTCAGGGAGATTGCCGAAGAGGAGGCCGGATTCTGGTCAGAAGAAACGTTCATTGGCTATCGAACGACCGTGGCACAGATGCGCCGACGGTTACAGCTGAACGGATATGACCGGGCCGCTCTCGAACGGGATTTTTCGACTGCCATTGACTCCTGGAAAGCGGATTCTATTGCGGAGCTGGCCGGACTTGAAAGCGAAGAACATCCCCATGGAGAACATTATCTTCAATACAGAATCACCTGGCTGAAGCATGTCATCCCGGTTCTTGAAAATGCGACGCTGGATGATTGGCTTGAGCGGTTAAACAAGGCGGCACATTGGCCGAGTAACGAGAGTGATTTCTCCCAACTTTTGACGTGGATTGAAACCGGTGATCCTGTGCTTTCCCTGATGGTCAGCTCGGTTGACTCTGATTGCTTATGGGTTCGTGATTCGAACTTTAATTTCCCGTGTACACAACAAGACTTTTACTCTTTAGCGATTCTGCTAATCACTGAGGATGAAGCTGTATGCGAACTGGACCTGAAATGGCTCATTTCTGCCGGATGGACTGATGATTTTGACGATCTGGAAGAAAAACATGCAGGAGCCACTCAACCGCTTAGACATGCCAGACAAAGCCTCTCTGAGTTAAGTGCACTGGTATCCTCTACACCCGAAAATCCTGTACTGGTGAGAATGTGTTACTCCGGCATAATTACCGTTATGGAAGCTTACCTTGCAGATATTTTCATACGGGCAGTAAAGCATCCTTCTGTTAAGCGACGTTTCGTTGAGAGCTACGAGACATTCCAGAATAGCCCTAAAAAGCCACTTTCAGAGGTCTTCAATCTGTTCGATTCGCTGGACAAGACTATCGAGACGGCATTGCTCAGCCTGTCGTTTCATCATATTGCCACAGTGAAAAAACTCTATCAGGAATGTCTCCTTGTCAGTTTCCCGCCCGATATATTGAATGATATAGCGCGGTCAGTGATCATTAGACATGACATTGTTCATCGAAATGGCCGGGATAAGAAAGGGAAGCACCACTTAATTGAGTGCCATCATGTAAATCAGCTCGAGGAGCTCATTCACGTATTTCTGGCTGGTATAGATAAACAGATTCTGGATGGACTTCAGCTGCATTTCCACAATAAAAATGACGTGCAAATGTAATTTCGGGGTAAGCCAACAGGAGTGTTGCTCCATAGCGTCAAAGACAGCCACTATACCAGTCGCCAGTATAAGAGCCGCCTTCTGTGAAGGCGGATTTCTACTTTGTCAGGCGTTCAATCAGCTGGCGCTGGTATTCAGGCAGCTGGCTGGTTCTCACCCCCTGAAAAACAAGTGGCGGGAGCCATGTCATGCCCGCATGTAATGCACTGGCTTTCATGGGGGTGAAAACATCGGCAAGCTCGGTACCTGTTCTGCCATTTTTTCCGTATGTTGAGTCATCACCGGCAGCAGTAGTAACAATAAGCATTTCCTTACCCTTCCATAAATCCGGGCCAACGCTACCCCATGTGTCATTCATATACGCTTTCATCATTGGGGTGATATTGAACCAGTGTGTGGGAAACATAAACACTATCCTGTCATTCTGGCGAGTGATACGCCTCTCCTCATCACCGTTTATCTTGCGCGTATCGAAACCATAGAGCGTTTCAAGGTTACGAGCAGTGACTCCATCTACGCTCTCAGCCGCCTGCTGTAGCCCTTTAATCATAACGGACCGCTTCGGATACGGATGAGAAACGATTACAAGCGTCCTTATATGGCTTTTCTCTTTACTGATGGCAGCTTTTAGGGGGATCACTAAGACCAGCAGAAAAAGCGCCAGCATTTTAACAGGCAGGCCCGGAAAGAGTGGTTTCATACTTGCCTCCAGTTTCAGGGAAATTAAAGTTAAACAGGCAGATTTTGCCTCACAGAACACGCAGTATCACTTTGACAGGAAATCACAGTTCAGTTTTCAATCGCACTGGGGTCTACAGTGGGCGGGATTTTGTTTGATCAGTTTGGTTTTCAAAGTACATTTGCGTTGAGTGCAGGAATACTTATTTTCTCAGTGATATTGACTCTGTGGACCTCAGAGCTAAGAACAGTACCTGTATAATTCGTCGCTTAGCCTCCTTAAAGGGGGCTTTTCAAGCTATCTGGCACCATACTCCGTTGCAAATATCAAGTAGTTCATGAAGTGATCTTGGATTGATTTGAGATTTACATTAAATGTAGCGGTCAGTCTTATGACAACTTAGAACTGTATTTACACTACTCTCGGGCAAGGGAGCCTGTTAAACGTAGAATAATTAAAACCAGATTAATTTCAGGTTTTAATTATTCTATACTCCGGTCCTTTGCTGTGGACCGGAATATATGCAGCTACGATGCGATTTTAACACATTATCTCGTCATGGATACAATGTTGCTCAGGATCTCAACCAGCTCGATCCTTTCCTGTGTTCCGTCATGATATGTTGATCTTGAGATTATTCTTTCCGCTGTCATCTGAGGCCAGAATTTATCTAGTACATTATCGGGTTTCATTCCCACAGCACGGCCGATTATTTTTTTTGCGTCACAGGTGTCCGTAAACGTGACGGCTACACCGGTAATTTCTTCGATAAGATCCGGGCATAGATAGTTTTCTATCTCACGCTTGCGCGTGGCGAAAAATACCTTACCGGCCTCCTCCACTTCTTTTTTACGCTTCTGAATGGACAGAACCTGTGCTGGGTCTCCCCCGATATCGGAGTCCAAAAAAACGCACCAGGGAAGCCCCAGATCGTTGGCCAGATTCAAGGTAACCCAGTGTTTGACGCTACCACATCCTCCTATGAGGACTGGCACTATTTTCACATCCTCCAGAGAGGCTGGCAGAACACCTGACTGTTTTAATGAGCTGGCCGCATGCTTCAGGAAAGTGACATCTGACTTTCCCTCTACCAGAACAATCCCTTGAGCCCTCTCCATACCGGTCTCTGGTAGCACCCCCAGGCTTTCAGTAGCTTCCTTCAGCACATCGTAATCCGGCATTTTGACAAGGGGTTCACTCGTCTCATTTCTGGTGACATAACGTACACCTTCGACAGGGATCAATCCGGCCAGCGCCGGGACATGGGTGGTGACGATAATTTGACGGTGCGGCTGGCCTGCCAGTGCCAGTAAAGCTTTCATCAGCATCATTTGATAGTTCGGATGCTGTGAAGTTTCAGGCTCCTCTATGGCATAAATCACATTTCTGGGCGTTCCCGCGATATTTTTCTCAGCCTCAGCCCTGAAAAAATTCAGCAGGATAAGCCTTCTTATCCCACTACCTCGCTTATTGATGGGGATACCATTTTCCCCATCAAGGGTGAAATTGAAGGTCCACTTGGGTTTCTCCTTAAATCGTGGAGTAAGTTCACTGGCGAGTTCTGGTGCCATTTCACGTAATTTATCCAGCGTTCTCTGTGCGACTTCAAGAACACTGTCCTGAATCTCATTTTCCAGCGCTGTAATTTTGTCCTGCAGCGCAGCCTGAGCGTCTTTTACGGCCTGCTGTAAGGGGTTTTTAGCTTCGGAATCCCCATCGCTACTTTCCCTATCGGCTTTGAAAATCGCATATGTGGGCAGCAAATCGAGGATCTTACCCCATAATGATTTTGTGTCGGTTCCAAACTCTTTATCGACATCCAGTAGAATTTCCGAACAGGTATAGGGAGCTGCGGCTTCCCTGATGGCCTGACGCCATAACGATGCAGTGCGTTTATCAGTCACATTTTTTTCAACTTCTGTTCCCACCGCCTTGAGTTCGGAAATTTTCATGCCTAGTAAATTTCTCAGGGGTTCCTCGTCCGGGTGGATGCAGCGGATGCAGGTCTGCTCAGGTTTTCCTGTGGTCGTTGCTTTAAACGATTTGATGATTTCAAAATTGCCGTCTTTATTCAGCAAATGTTCTGAGGCAAGAGTGGTCTGCACCCTGTCGTCGATCATGATAAAATCGGGCAGATCATCGAATTCACAGGCTATTTCAAAACGCCCCTCACCTTCTCTCAGGCTGAAACAGTTCATGTCATTCTTGTCTGCCTTCATTCCTTCTGTTTCAAAAAAAATAGCCAAGGCTTCCAGAAGCGTTGATTTCCCAAAGTCATTACGCCCGACAATGCCCGTCATGCCTTCATCAATAATGATTTCAGTAGAGTTTCTGTAGCCTCTGAAGTTTTTGAGTTTTAATTTTCTGAGCCGCATATGATGTCCTGTGTGTAAGAAAGCATTGTTACCGGAATCCTGAATACAATTTATATTTTGTGTAAGCCCGGCCCCTGGCTGGGAAAGCCCATTATTCAGAATAATCTAAGGAGATTCCGGGATGATGCTCCCGTTGCGCTTCCTTAACATTTCTGCTTTGTCAGTCACATAAAATTGTCCCGGGTTGGTAGAGGTGGCGATGCAGGCGTCCTGACTCCGGACTGCCGGAGGACGCATTTGATGAGGGGTGTTTTACTGTTAGTTCATGAAGTTAGGGTGGAAGGAAGGGATTTTCACGGAAAAAAATAGCGGTAAAACAATCGGTAAGCTAATCTTATGGTTCATAAACCAAGTTTTTGCCCAACATAAGTTAAATTGCCGAATGAGGGAATCTACGCCACATATCGCATCCACTCCTCTGTATCGCTCCTCTTCACGTGACTCGGTAAAACGCGCCTTACATCCCCGTCCATCTGGGCGGGGTTTTACGGCCCACCTGATATTTGATACCGCCTGAACTCCGCGCTAGAGAAGATTCTCTTCATCCAGAGAAATCACCTGAATGCCAGCATTACGATACGCCTGAACGTCATCAGGCAGACGATCCACCACTACGGTGTCAATGCGATCTGCTGCGGTAAATTGGGCAAGCGAGGTGTTATTCAGCTTGCTATAGTCGCAGACAATAATCACCTGACTGGCGTGTTCCACCATGCCGCGTTTCGTTTCTGCCAGCATGATATCGGCCACGCAGGCGCCGTGTTTCAGCGACAGCGAATTGGTGCCCATAAATGCTTTATCGACGTTTAGCGTGTCGAGAAT
>SKEY01001297.1_pt1 | contig 33340 bp, 37 predicted proteins | sample 4843871 | NCBI WGS metagenome assembly SKEY01 (sample SAMN11008797, study PRJNA524170) | human gut metagenome | biome: Human fecal sample; material: Feces; isolation source: fecal sample from pouch patient p36 | host: Homo sapiens | place: Israel: Tel-Aviv | collected 2016-12-04 | reverse complement strand
AAGCGTCCTGTTTTAGTTAAAGATGGTAAAGTCTTGCAACTTGGTCACCGTAAGTCGTATACTGAATTATTGAAAGACTAAGAATGATTTCCTGAGTTCGACTCAGGATTTTTTTAGCCTTACAGTCGGTTTTGCTTCAAGCGGATGCTATTAGCAACAATCAAATGTAAGACATCAAAACTTTACCTTCTGTGGAAAGGGTTGATGTCAAGACAAAGCTTCTAGCTAAGGTTGATCTTAAGAATGATTCAGAAAAGTATCTAACGTTAGAATCGTTTGATGAATCGGCTAAAAAAGTGATTGCTGTTGATAAAGGGAAAAACTTTGATAATGATTCTGAAGGTATTTGGTTAGATAGAAATTTTGTGGAAAAAAATCATTTGAAACTTGATGATGACGTAACTCTTGTGATTGCTAATCAAACCATTCATTTTCCGATTAAAGGTTTGGTTGAGTCAGCAGATAAGATTTATTTTACGAGAAGTATTGAATATTTAGCACCAAATTCTAAGAACTATGCTTATGGTTATGTGCCAGAAGAAAGCCTTAGCCAAGATGACTAGAGGTCACACAACTAACAATACTCTTGACATTTATGCCAAAAAGGGTGATATTAGACACGATATTGAAGAGATTTTAGGGAAAAATTTGCTTTCTTATGATAACCAGAAAACTTTGACAGAAGTGTCGGAAGCGACTGGTCGCGTTGGACAAATTCGAAATTTCTCTTTCATCTTCATCTTTTTAGCAATTCTTGCCATGTTTACGACCATTCGACGCCTGATTGAAAGTTAAACCAAAAAAATTGCAGTCATTAAAGCTTTGGGCTATTCAAATGGGTAAATTACTTGGCATTATATTTCTTTTGGCTTATTAGTTGGAAGTTTTGGAGCTTTGGCTGGTGCAGCTATCTCTCCTTTGATGTTGCTTTTTGTGCTTGAGACACAAAAGACGATGTTTACCTTGCCACATTGGCAGATTGCTTATTCATGGTCGTCGTTGGTTGTCATTTTGCTTGTCATCTTTATTTGTACCTTGTCAGCTTATTTGGCATCTCATCAGGTTATTAAGGGACTGCCAGCTGTTTTCTTACGAGGAAAGAAAAACGAAGAAAGTTCACCACATATTTCTTGAAAAAGTTCCTCTTTTTTGGAATCGTATTTCTGATGAAACCAAATGGGCAATTCGTGATGCCTTCATTAACAGGGTGAGGGTACTTATGGGAATTGTTGGTGTTGCTGGAAGTATGATGCTTTTGATTGCAGGTGTCGGTATGCCGATTTCAATGAATTATTTGGTGGATAAAGCTTATAATACTGATTTTTTATACGCTAAACGCTTGACGGTTGCTAATTACAATCAAGCAGCTAAAACTTATCAAGGTCAAGGGGGACAAATTAACCGAGCTCATTTTTCAAAAGATGATGGTTATAATCGTCTCTTGATTATTGTTAGTGATGGTGATTTTGTTAATGCAAGGACTTGCTGACAATAAATCAGTTGAAAAAGGCGGTATTTATGTTACCAATCGTTTTGCGGAATTAGCTGGAATCAAAAAAGGAGAAACTCTGAAAGTAACTCCTTATCAAGACAGTAAATCTTATTCATTTGAAGTTAAAGGAATTGTCACAAGTTAGACTAACCAAGGAGCCTACATCAGGTCAGAAACTTTTGAGGCAGCTGGTGGTAAATTTAATCCGCAAACCTTGTTGGTGGATAAGACCGTGTCAAAAGATGATATCAAAAATGATCAAAATATCTTATCGGTCATTAATAAGTCAGATCAAGAAAAGAATGCTTATGATTTTGTGAGTAGCTTGATGAGTGTCTTCTTGATGATTATCGGTTTTGCATTGCTACTTGTTATTGTTGTTCTCTATAACCTTGGTTCTCTGAATTTTGTCGAACGGATGCGTGATTATGCAACGCTTCAAGTTCTTGGGTTTTCTAAGAAAAATTTGCAATTGATTACCATGATTGAAAATCTTATGTCAACATCAATTGGTTGGATTCTAGGAATTCCAATGGGAATCTGTTTCTTGAGATGCTATGTGGCAAACTTCTCAACTATTCGTATTGAGTACACAGCCTACATCACTTGGCAAGTTCTCTTGATTGCCAGTGCCTTAGTCTCGGTGACATCTGCAGTCACAACCCTCATTATCAGCCATAAAATTAAAACCATTAATATGGTTGAAACTTTAAAAGGAGTTGAGTAAAAAACAGTCCACTGGACTGTTTTTTCACGAGCCAAGAAATAGAAAAGCGAGTCAAGTCCACTGAAAAGTTGAACCTGCCAATCACACCACTTATAAATCAATTTCCAAGATAATTGGTGTATGGTCTTGGCGTGCGCCTGAGTCAATCATTTCTGATTTTGTTACTTTATCTGCGATGCGGTTTGAAGTGAGCCAGTAGTCAATGCGCCAGCCAGTGTTGTTAATTTTACTTGTCTTACTACGTTGTGCCCACCAGCTGTATACGTTTGGAACGTTACCGTGAAGGTGACGGAAAGTATCTATGAACCCTTTAGCCAGCAAGTTAGTAAAGCCAGCACGTTCTTCATCGGTAAATCCAGCAGAACGGCGGTTTGAATTGGGATTGGCGAGGTCGATTTCTTGGTGGGCAACGTTGTAATCACCAGTAGCTAGAACAGGTTTCTTTTGGTCAAGTTCAGCTAGGTATTGGGCGTATTTTTCATCCCAAAGTTGACGTTCGGCTAAGCGTTTAAGTCCTTCGCCAGCATTTGGTGTGTATACTTGAGTGACGTAAAAGTTATCGAATTCAAGTGTGATAATGCGTCCTTCACTATCCATGGTATCTGGAGCACCGATTTCTGGGAAAGAGATTTCTGGTGTTAACCCTTTTTTATAAAGGAACATTGTCCCAGCGTAGCCTTTTCTAGCTGGTTCAACAGAAGAACGCCACGAAATCTCATAATCTGGGAAGTAGTCATTCAAAATTTGAAGGTGCTTTTTGGTAGGCCCTTTTGCTGAGAGTTTTGTTTCTTGGATAGCGATGATATCAGCATCCTCAGCTACCAAAGTATCAATGACGGCGCGTGAAAGAACAGCTCTGGCTGAATCACTAGTTAAGGCAGCATTGATTGAGTCAATATTCCATGAAATGAGTTTCATATTCTTATCCCAAAGCCTTGGGTGAGCAAAGCTTTTTTCTTCTTTCTAAAGTTTAATCGTTAGTTTCTATTTTATCAAAAAATGAACTGGTATGCGATTTTAATGCTTTTTTCTTGTGACTGTTTTTTTAAAGGATTATAATCTATTTAGATAAATTTCTAAATAGTTTTTTAGAAAAGTAGGAGATTGTTATGGCATTTGCAGAGACATTCAAGGCACTTTCTCATCCTATTCGGCGAGAGATTTTGACCTTGTTAAAAGAAAATTCTTTGATAGCTGGTGAGATAGCTAGTCATTTCGATCTTGCTGGAGCAACTATTTCGCACCATCTGAGCATTTTGAAAAAAGCAGGTTTAGTAGTTGAAAGGCGTGAAAAGAATTTTATTTACTATGAGTTATGTACTTCTGTTTTGGAAGATATTATGACTTGGCTTGCGGATTTAAAGGAGAAATCAGAAGATGAAAATGAATAAAAAACAACCTATATTAACAAGTTTTGTGATTGTTTTGCCAGCTTTGCTTGGGGCATTTTTCTGGAACTCTTTGCCAGAGCAAATACCAACTCATTTTGGAATTGATGGGCAAGCTGATGGCTACAGTAGTAAGCTCTTCGCCCTTGTTGCTTTCCCAATTTTATTTGTGATTTTTCAAATTATTGCTTTAGCCTCACTTGAAAAGGAGTCTGTAAAAGTAGCTGCTCCAGCTAAAATGAGAAAGCTCTATGCTTGGATTGTTCCAGCTTTGAGTTTCATTGTTCAAGGGTCAATTTATGCGAATGCTCTTGGCTGGGTGAAGAGTAGTCCGACTCTTGTGACAGCTTTTTTGGGGATTATTTTTATAATCCTCGGAAATTATTTGCCAAAAACACATTGCAATCATACCATCGGTATTCGCACTCCTTGGACGTTGTCTGATGACAAAAATTGGTATAAGACACACCGCATGGCAGGTAAACTTTGGGTGCTTGGTGGTTTGCTTATCTTGCTTGAGAGTTTTGTTCAAGTGGCTATGCCTTATGTGATGGGAGTAGTCATTGCTATTATGATTATTGCGCCGATGATTTACTCTTTTCTTCTTAGTCGAAAAGCCTAAAAACTGATTTGCCTATTTTTTTAGCTGTAAAATTGTTTAATTGTGTTATAATGATAGAACAAAATTAAAGGAGATATTGTGATGAAAAAGACGGTATCCTATTGGTTAATTGCTTTATGGTTTTTAGTAATGCTAATCAGCTATTGGATTTTTTTACCGCCCATTAATATTTTTAGCGTAGCATTTTGGCTTTTTGTTTTAGAGGGCTTGGCTTTGGCTTTTGGTGGTCTTGCTTTGTTGTCTCTTGGTGGCAAAGTCCAACAAGTGACTTTCCAAATGACAGGTAGTCGTGCTAGAAAAGTGGTTTCAGCACCAAGACCTACTTTTGGAAAAGTTTTGTCAGCTATCAGCTTTGCTATTGCGGCGATTTTACTTATTCTTGGTGCATCAACTTTTTTAAACTCTCGTTTGTTTAGAGCAAAAAGTTATGCTAATGTGATTAAGGTCAAAGATGCTGATTTTGCTTCTGACTTCCCAGAAACAGATATTTCTCACTTGGCTTTGCTCGACCGTTCATCAGCTAAGAAAATTGGTGACACTTACCTTGGAACGATTGATAAAGTTTCACAATTTGGCATTTCAGATGATTATCGTCAAGTGACCATTGGTGAGCAACCTTACCGAGTCTCACCTCTTGAATACAAATCTTTCTGGAAATGGTTCTCTAACCACAAAGACGGAATTGGTTACTATGTCAAAGTCAACCAAACAACTGGTAAAGCAGCGCTAGTTAAACTTGATAAAGGAATGAAATATTCTGATTCTGAATACTTCTTCAATGACACGCTCCGCTATTTACGCCTAAAATACCCAACAGTGATTTTTGGTGATCCATCGTTTGAAGTCGATGATAAAGGCAATCCTTACTACGTCGCAACAACTTATAAACCTAAGTTCATGTTGACATCTAACGACCCAACAGGAGCGATTTTGCTCAATGCAGTCACAGGTGAAACCAAACGTTATGATCTTAATGATGTTCCAAAATGGGTTGACCGCGTCTTTTCTGCTAATAATGTGATTAGCCGCGTTGATGATTATTACACTTATCAAAAAGGTTTTTGGAATACTGTCTTTAGCCAAACAGATGTGAAAAAGATAACCGATAGTTATAACTATATTTCAATTGGTTCTGATATTTACCTTTACACAGGTATCACATCGGCTACTGTAGATTCTTCAAACCTTGGCTTTATCTTGGTCAACATGCGTACTCGTGAAGTGACAAATTATAAGTTAGCTTCAGCAACAGAAACAGCAGCTCAAGAATCAGCCGAAGGAGAAGTGCAAGAAAAACATTATGAAGCAACAGCTCCAACCTTGGTAAAATTAGATGGCAAAGCTTATTATCTTGTATCTTTGAAAGATGCTGCTGGTTTGGTTAAATCTTACGCTATCGTTGATGCAGAAGATTACCAACAAGTGACCGTTGATAATGATATCGAGACTTTGATTACTAAATTCACAGATTCAGATACTTCAGCTTTGTCTGGTGTTGCTGACAATTCTGGCGAAGCCAAAAAAGTCAAAGTAATCACTGGAGTGGTGGATAAATTAGCCAGCCAAATGATTTCAGGCTCAACAGTTTACTACATCTCATCATCAGGAGAGATTTATAAAGTTAAAGCAACGACTGATACAACAGACAAACTTCCTTTCCTTGCTGTTGGGGATGAATTTAAAGGTGAACTTCAAGATGATAATTACTTGGCTAAATTTGAAGTAACTAATCAAGAATAAACAGCGAAGAGTTTGGTATGAAAAATCCAAGCTCTTTTGAATACGATTTTTTCGTATGCTCCAGCATTTAGCCTATAATCAGCCATAAATTTGTGTTATAAAAAACAGAATGAAAGAATACTGATATATTAAGGGTTTTCGGTAGTAGTATTGCTTTTATGTTATGTAATTTAATGTATTTTACAAATTTGCCATAGCTTTTTCAAAGAAATTAACCGCCTCTTTTTCCTTTTCTTTTGACAAGTGACTATAGATATCCATGGTCATGGCTAATGTTGAATGACCTAAACGGTGTTGCAATTCTTTATAACTAATACCAGCGTTTAATAATAAACTAGCGTGTGTGTGTCTAAAGGCGTGAAATGTAAAACGTGGTAAACCAGCTTGTTTTAGGTGTTTTGTTAGTACTAACTGTAAGTTTGTGCGGTTAGGATAAATATTGAAACCATTTGAAAATACATATTTAGCCATTTTACTACTATAACTATGTTCCATAAAACATTGGTATTGACGGGCTTTATATAGACGTAACATTAGAACGGTATTCTTATCAATTGAAATTTTTCTATTTCCTGCCTCAGATTTAGTACTGTTGGTTTCCATACGACTAAAAGCAACTGTTTTGTTAACGTCAATATAACCATTATCTAAGTCAATATCAGACCATTCAAGGGCTACAGCCTCCCCAATACGCAAACCAGTGGAAAGTAAAGTTAGATATAACGTTTTATGATAGTAGTTTTTAAAGGTGTTTGGGAGACTATCCAAGTAGTCCTTAAATTGTTTCAATTGGCTAGTCTCAAAAAATTTTAGTTCTTTCTTTTTGGAAATATTTTTCTTGTTTTTAGGTACGATAATGTTATCGGCAGGATTTACATTGATTATTTGTAAATTAACAGCATATTTTAAAATACGCTTATTAATGGATAAAATTATCCTAAAAGAAACACGCCCCAATTTATCGTTACTTGCTAATTTATTAACAAATTCTTGAACCATTGGGAGCGTAATTCTTTCTACTTTCATATCGCCAAAAACAGGTAAAAGGTGCGTTCTTAGTTCGCTAACTGTTTGGCTATATGTTTGTGGTTTAACTTCTAACTTATGGTTTTTTAACCACAATTCACTTAGTTCACGGTAATTCTTAACGGTAACACTCTTATAACGCGTGTATCCATTATCTTTAAATTCATTTATTTTGAACTCACGTTTTTGTTTGAGTTCTTTTTTGGTAGGTGCTGAAATAGTTGTATAGACTTGTTTCCCAGTCATGCAATCAGTACCTAGATAGATTTGTTCACGGTACACAGTAGTACCGTTTTTCTTTGCGATTTTCTTAATATTTGCCATTTGTAACCTCTTCTCTTAACTACAGCAGGCAGGCTATAAAGGTTTTAGAGAATTGGTTATGTAAATGGGTTACCTCCTAATCGTTATCGGTTGGGGTGTGAGAGATAATCAATAAGAATTAAAGACTTCTAAGCCAATTTTATCCATTTCCCCGAAAGGTAGTAAGTGCATGTAATCAGTTATTTCACTTTTTATTTTTTCTAAGATATCTGTTTGAAATTGTATCGGCATGTTATTAATAATTTCAATACTGTTCACGCTTTTGGGAGATAGAGAAAAAGTGGCGTCAGTAAGCAAGATACTTTTACCACCTATACTTTCGATTTTAACTGAACCATTAAAAAAAATACTTTGCCTTTGACCGTGGGTGTGAACGTTTAAAATCACTTCGAAAAATTCTTCACCTTTGTAGTCAAAGAGCTGTTTGGTATATTCTTCAAATTCTTCATAGCTATCAAATCCTTCAAAGAGCACTTTGATATCAAATTCAAAAGGAATGAAATCAAAAAAATCCGCTGGTGTTACACGTAAATAATTACAAATTTTATCAATAGTTGACATGCTAATTTTATCAGTATTGTTATTTGATATTTTCGAAATGGTTGAACGTGCTATCCCAGTATCATTAAAGAGTTGGGTGGCAGTTATCCCCCTATCAATCATTAATTTAGCTAAATTGTTACGCAACATACGAAAATCCTCCTACAAAAGATTTTAGCCTATACGCTACTTTTTTTCAAGTTTTACTTCATTTTTATTTGACACGCAAAAAAATAAGTGTATAATTAACAATATAAATTTAGCGTTAGCGCTATAATTTGATTTTTTAAAACAAAAAAGGAGTCTTTGATGAAAAACAACTTTAGAGTCTTACTTGCTAAACAACGTCAAAAAATTTCTGACGTGTATAAAGCCACTGGTGTATCAAAAAGCACTTTAACAGCTTTGTATTATGAGCGAACAAAACACCCTGATATTGAAACCTTGAAAAAAGTTTCCAACTACCTCGGTGTGACAATTGATGAATTATTAGCCTTGGAAGAATAAAAAGTCCGGAAAATAGTTGCAAGTTCAGTTATGAAAGCAATAAAAAAGGCTTGAGGAGCGAACTCAAACCAGAACAAATTTAATTAACATAACATAAAACTAAAACACTACAGCAGGCAGGCTATAAGGGTTTTAGAAATACTTTTTATGTGCCCTATTATACCTTAAAAGCCTTGATAATTCAACATTTAAGAGTTTTAGAACAAAGGAGATATAACATGAGAACAGATGAATTAAAAGAACTTGAAAAACTTGGGTTTGAACTAAGTGACTTACTACCAAGGTTAGAAATGATACAACACGCTAGCGAGGCAGTAACAACGTTAGACCAGAAAGCAGATAACGCCACCACAGCATACATGGCTACAAAGGTGCTTTCAAATGTTTATACACAAATGCAAAAATTGAGCGCTGAAATTGATGACATTGCTTTTAAATTAATCAACTTTGAGGAAGAGGAGGTAAAAAAATGATTTATCAAGAAATCAATTTACCAGTGTGGGCGCAGTTAGTCATTATGGTTTTACTTATCCTAATCGGCATTGAATTGGCTAAAATCAAGCCTACAGAGGACGTTAAACAAGAAATCAAGGAAACACACGCAGACCACGTAAAAGAGCGATACGGGGCTTATATTCAACTGTATGGCAAACGTTACAACTAAGGAGGTATAAGGAATGTACGAGCAAGAAAAAGACTGTATTTATAACATGATTGACCTAGCAGATAATGCAATTTTACAAGGTGATAAAGACCACGCTTTAACAAGCCTTTACTTTATCAAGAAAGGTTTAGAGAGTTTGATTGTAGGATTGGAGGCAGACAATGACCAATAAAGAATTATACGAGGAATTAGAAGAGTTTAAGCAAAAAATGGAGGCATGACCGTATGGAAATCAATCTACTAAGCAATGAAACAGAGCAAGCATTAGTTAGTGGTATTCTCGGTAAAGTAGGTACTTATTTAGAGCGATATGAGGGCTTAGAGAACCCATTAGGTATTATCTCACAACGTGAGGCAACCGAACGCCTAGAGGTATCTTATCCTACTTTGAGACGTTGGGAGGCTAGAGGGCTTAAACGTTACACGCCTCCTATTGCTGATACTAAGACCGTTTATTATAAAATCACTGACTTGTTGGCATTTTTGGGGGTAGAGGAATAGAATGTATAAGTTTATTGATTTGAAAATAAATAAGAAAGTACTCCCATTGTTTAAATTTTTAAAAAACAATCCCACACGAACAATAGAAAAAGACAACCATGTTATTATGACGTATTTTGAGCCTCCTAGCCATGCTTTCTTTCCGTTTAGTTATAAAGGTATCACAGTAAACATTCAAGAATGTGATAGCCTAGATAACTGTTTAATGGACGGTTGGCAGATAGTAAGAGATTATAAAATAGCTAGCGTAAAAGATAAGTTACTTGGTGTACTTTCTGAATTGGAATTAGAATATCTAAGCCAATCAAGAACGGGGAACACCTTAACGATTAGCGGTATTGTTTACAATTGGGTTGCTTATGGATTATCAAATACAGATGACGTCATAAGCTTTGTAAAGGTATTTTATTTGAATGGTTATTCTTACGAGCAGATAATACAGCTATACACCAATTTAACTAAAAGCACTAAATTGAATGTTATTTTTTTGAATACATTAAATAAATTTTTTAAGGAGGAAATGAATGAGCGAATTTATGGAACAGCTTAACGAAGTTGTACCAGACAACAGCAATAAAAACAAAGTTACAAGCCTTAACAAAGGTAAACTAAGAAAGAACAATGACGGGACTGTTAGCAAAAGTCGTAACAACTTAATTTTAATGTTCCGCGGGGCTGACCTAAAACTAGATAAGTTATTCAAATACAATGAGGCAACTAAGAATATAGAGGTAACTAGAGACCAAGAGTTAACCGAATATATCACCCTTAAAAAGGGGTTGCTTTCAGATAGTGTTATCAATCAGTTATGGGCTTATATATCCGAAGAATACGGACTAGAGTATAAAGAAAATGATATAGATATTGTCATTCGTATTATTGCCTTGAGCCAAAGTTATAACCCTATCAAAATCATGTTGCAAAAAGCAAAGGCGACAAGCAAGGACGTAGACCCGTTTAAGGTTATTCAAAAGTATATCAATATTGAGGATAACCAATACAACAGAATTGTGCTTGATTTGTTCTTTAGGGGAGCAATTGCAAGGGTTTATCATGCAGGGGTACAATTTGACTATTGTCTTGATTTTGTCGGGAAACAAGGAACGGGTAAAAGTACTTTTTTGCGTGAGGTGTTCAAAGGCTTTTACACCGAGGTAGAAACTTTTACCGAAAAAGATGACCTTTTAAAAATGGCAGGTTCATGGTTAGTCAATGATGATGAAATGGTAGCAAGCAACAGCAAGAAAGCAAGTTTTGACATTATAAAACGTGTTATCACCGCTAGAGAAATTAGAATACGTAGACCATACGGGAAGAATACTGAAACAATCCCAGTAGATTATGTTTTTAGCCGAACTACCAATAACAAAGGTCACCTTAAGGACGCAACGGGTGACAGACGTTTTTTAGTTATTGACGTGTTGCCACGGAAAGAGGGGCAGCCTAATAAGATATCCAACCAAGATCTAATGGATATTTGGGGCAACTATTTCAAGTCGTACGAAAAGAATAAAAAACTTTACTATGATGAAAATAGCGAAGAGGGTAAACTTATTGCCCAAAACCGTGAGAAACACAAATACCGAGATGACGTTATTGAACGCTTTGAGTGGTATTTGGCTACTAAAATCCCCGAAGATTTTTATAGTTCTAAATATCAAGACTATATCAGAAAACAGTATTACACGGATATGGAAAACTATGGCGTAGGCTATAGAAATGAGACAGACCGTGAAAATGGTGTTGAATGGGTCGGAACTGTTGAACGTGACCGCCTAACCGTCAAGGACGTTATGAAAGAAATCTTTAAAGATGATGATATCGAACAACCGAAGACAATTAGGAATAAAATCAAGCTTTATCTTGATAATTCAGACCAATGGGAATACACGAAAAATATAAGGTTCTCCCCGTTTGGTAGCAATCGAAGAACAGACGGATATCTTAAGCAATAATTTTTACTACCAGAAACAGCGTTTTTACTACCAAAAACAGCACTTTTACTACCTTTACTACCAAGTATACTACCGCCCTAATCCTTTATGTATCAAGGGGTTACATGTTCATGGTAGTAAAATAGTAATATTTTTAATAAAAAAATAAATATATATAGTAATAGGGATATATAGGGTATAGGAAATAATTTAAATTTCTTTTCCGATTTTTTCCGTTTTTACTACCACAAACCCGAAAAGCCTTGATACTATTGGCTTTGTACTGGTAGTAAGAATGGTGGTAAGGTAGTATTTTTTTACTACATAAAGGCAAATGAAAATTATACAAGTATAAATAAGTAAGGGGGCATAGAAATGCAAGCAGTAGAATTGTTACGAGGCTTTATCTATTTCAAAAAAAGTGATAAAATAGAGGTAGTTGAAATTCCTGAGTTTGGCAGTGTAACTTTTAAAGTTCAGAATGGTGAAATAGTAGCTAGCGAGACAATGGAACAAAAACAATATAAAAATAAGTAATACTGACTGGATAAACCAGAGGTATAGCAGTTATTATAATTGCTATACCTTTTTTGTTTATCAAGTAAAAAAATATTGAAAAGAGGTTTTAAAATGGATAACTATAATGAATTAATTACAGAATTAAATGAAAAAATCGAACATGGCGATAACGGCGAAAAGAAAGCTAATGACGTTTCTGTAACTGATTGGAGTAAAATCGGTAATAAACTAATTGAACGTTTTGAAGATTATCCAACAAAAGTGAAACGTTTAGAGGCACAAAAAAAAGTAAAAGATTTAAAGGGAGAGGCGCAACAAGTTATAGAAAATTTTTCAAATTTTGTTGATAGTCTTAGCGCTAATAACTTATACACAGATGATGCTAAAAAGTCATTATATAAAGAGCAGTATAAACAATCAGAGGCGAAGTTAAAAAGTATTGGTAACGAACAGTGCCAATTATTGAATGAAACAGTTGAATTATCACAGAATAATGCTAAAAAAGCCTATGAAGATTTGAAACACAACGCAAAAACTTCCGACCTAACTCCACAAGATTTTAATTATATTGAGCTTGTGTTAAAACGAGATAACAGTCCTAAAGCTAAACAAAAAATCGCAGAAAAATATAACTATCATTTTGTTGTTTTGGATATTTTAAACGCTGGGGTACCAACTGTAGGCGGTGAAGAGGCGTTTATCAATCACCCACTAGACTATATGGCAAAAGGTTTGCCACGTTATGGAATGGGCTTTCAAGACGTTTTTCTAGAGCAAGGTAGCGCATATGTTAGAGAAGTATTGAAACCATTGAATAACAAATTATTTAGCGGTTCTATTAGAGATGGTCACCATGGACTTTTTTAATAAAATGTTGGAAAATGTTGGCATGAAATACTGGAAAATACTGGAATGAAATACGAGAAAATACGAGAAAAACCTAGTGTACAGTCAGCATAGAGCAAGTAGAGAGACAGAGTGAGCATGTATTGGCAATCACACTGAACTGCGAGCGAACTGCGAGCAAACTCCGAGAAACAGCCATAGGGAGGCTTATAACGGGGTGTATAAATGTTTGGAAACACCCCACTTATTTTTATCGGGGTGCTGTATTGTTCGGATATAACAACGCCGCCCTCTTCCGTGCGAAAAATTCCCTTTTTAAATTATTCAGCACGTCCGATAACCCTCCTGAAAGCCCGTGTAAGGCGTTTAAGGTATTTCATTACTGATTATATTCAAGACATTTAAAAAGCACCCCCCCGCCCTATCTGACGTCAAGGAGAGCCACCACAAGGTGTTCTCTTACACCGCAGACCAATTTTTCAGAATTTAAAGGGGTGTCATGTAACCTTGAAAAGTCTTATTTTGATTATATTTTGTTTACCAGTTAACTTTCTATCTGTTCCGCTTTTAGATTGCTACTGATATTGCTTTTTGGTATACTTGAGACGTGGGTGTTTCTCCATTTTCCAATTATTCTTGACGGCATTATTGAGGCTGACGAAACTTTTTTCGCCATCTCGTACAAGGGCAATCATAGCAAGAGTAAGACATTTGCTATGCCACGCAAGGCTCATAAGCGTGGTCATTCTACACATATCAGAGGCTTGTCCCAAGAAAAGGTATGTGTTCCTTGTGCGGTTAATAGGAATGGCTTGTCTATCTCCAAGATTACGAATACTGGTAGAGTTTCTACAAGAGATTTACATCATATTTATGATGGTAGGATTAAGACCAATTCCACTCTTGTTACGGACAAGATGAACTCCTATGTGAGATTTACAAATGCCAATGGCATTGACCTTGTGCAGTTAAAGACTGGCAAAGCCAAGAAAGGCATTTATAATATCCAACATATCAATAGCTACCATAGCCAGCTAAAGAGGTTTATGCGTGGCTTTAACGGTGTTTCTACCAAGTATCTGAACAACTATCTTGTGTGGAATAACCTTGTAAATTACGCCAAAGAAAGCGACATGGAGAAAAGGAACATCTTCTTAACTTTTGTTTTGGCAACATTGAAAACTGCTAAATGCAGAGATTTATCAAACAGACCAGCAGTTCCTCTGGTCGCCTAATTAGAATTTGTGGAGATGATAAGATGGTCAATATAACAGATGTAAAACAGATTCTTCAATTTGCAATAGATGCGGAGATTAAAGTCTTTCTTGATGGTGGCTGGGGTGTAGATGCTCTTCTTGGATATCAGTCAAGAGCCCATAATGATATTGACATTTTTGTAGAAAAGAACGATTATCAGAACTTTATAGAAATAATGAAAGCTAATGGCTTTTATGAGATTAAGATGGAATATACAACATTGAACCATACTGTATGGGAAGATTTGAAAAACAGAATTATTGATTTGCATTGTTTTGAATATACGGACGAAGGTGAAATTCTTTATGATGGGGATTGTTTTCCGGTAGAAACTTTTTCGGGTAAAGGAAGAATTGAGGAAATAGAGGTTTCCTGTATTGAACCATATAGTCAAGTAATGTTCCATCTGGGATACGAGTTTGATGAAAATGATGCACATGATGTGAAGTTATTGTGTGAGACATTTCATATCGAAATTCCAAATGAGTATAGATAACTGCAAATAACAGTTTGTAGGGGAGTTCTGATACTCCCCTATAAAAATGGCTATTTATCAACTGTTTGTTGTGACATAGCCAAATAAAAAAGCCTGCTCGGGCAAGCAGGACAACACACATAAAAAACTTATTCATATTATACCACAATCGCTTACAGTGCTACAATAAGAACATGGATACCTTTTTTTATGCAAATAAAAAGCCGTGGAATAAACCACGGAAGAAAATCACAATATATCTATCTAAGTACACTACTATTATAGCATAAGCGGTTATTGAAATGATTAATATAAGGCGCTGAATGTAGTAAAAATTAGTATTTTTTCTGTTTCTTTTACGAATAGATAAGTAAGGAGGTATCGTTATGTTATATTATGATGAATTTAAAGAGGCAATCGAACGTGGTTTTATAAAGGGAGATACTGTTCAGATTGTTAGAAAAAATGGGATAGTATTTGATTATGTTCTCCCTAATGAACCAGTAAAGCCCCATGAGGTTGTCACCATTGAAAAGGTAGCAGACGTTTTGGAAGAGCTAAAAGAATGGTAACACAAAAACAGCCCGAACATTTTCACTATATTATAAAAAGCACCTGCTAAGGTGCTATTTTTTTTTGCCCGCTGAACCCGTATTTTTTAATGTGTTTTAATGTAACTAATACATTAAATTAGTAATTTTGTATGTTTGTGTGTTTTCACAATAATAGCGATAAACGTTGATATAATAAGCTTTATTTATATTAGTAATTTTATGCGTTAGTTTGAAAACAAAAATAAGAGAATTCCTAAAATTATGACAAGCAAAATGGTCACCGAATCTTTGATTTTCCATTGTAAAATTCGGTATTTTGTACGCCCATCTCCGCCTTGATAGCCACGTGCTTCCATGGCAAGAGCTAAAGCATCTGCACGTTTAAAACTTGAAGCAAAGAGCGGAATAAGGATTGGAATGATTGATTTAACCTTTTGAATGAGATTTCCTTCACCAAAATCAACCCCACGTGCTCGCTGAGCTTTCATAATACGTGTCGTATCATCCATCAATGTTGGGACAAAACGTAAGCTCAAAGACAGCATTAAGCCAATTTCGTGAGCAGGAACCTTAAAACGAACAAATGGCTTCAACAATGATTCCACAGCATCAGCAAGACTTAAAGGCGTTGTCGTCAAGGTTAATAGCGTTGAAAAGAAAATAATCAAAACAAAACGCATGAAAATTAATATTGCTTGATTAAACCCATAGCTAGTAATTTTCAAAATACCAAATTGGAAATAGGTCTCACCACCGTGTGTAAAGAACATTTGAAACAGGGTCGTGAATAAAATAATTCCAATCATTGGACGAACTCCCTTTAAGAAGAAGCTAAGTTTAATCTTCGATAGGAAGACAACCCCTAAAGTAAAAGCAATCATCAATAGATTGGTCACAAGGTTATTCGCCCAGAAAACAATGATAATGTATAAAATCATTGAAAGAAGTTTACTACGAGGATCTAAACGGTGAATTAACGAATCTCCAGGTACATAACGACCAAGTATTAATTTATCCATGTTTCACCACCTCTGCAAATTCATCTATAGTAATTGGTAAAGTTTCTAAATGTAAGCCGCGTTTAACAAGTTGTTGAGCAAATTTTGTAATTTTAGGAACACCAAGTTGTTTACTTTCAAGAAATGCAACATCTTGGAAGACTTCTTTAGGGTAGCCTGAGCGGACCAGTTTGCCACCTTCAAGAACATTAACATAATCAGCATAATTGGCAACATCATCCATTAAATGAGTCACTAAAACAATTGTCATGCCATTTTGATGCAATTCTTTAAATAAAGTCATTAATTCACGGCGTCCCTTAGGGTCTAGGCCAGCAGTCGGTTCATCTAAAACCAAAATCTCTGGTTCCATAGCTAGAATCCCAGCAATAGCCACACGACGCATTTGACCACCAGATAGCTCAAAAGGATTCTTTTCAAAAAATTCTTCATGAATTCCTACCATAGCAAGTTTTTCACGTGCTAACTGTTCAGCTTCTCCTATAGAAACACCAAAATTTTGTGGTCCAAATGCCACATCTTTAAGAACTGTTTCTTCAAAAAGTTGGCTTTCAGGAAATTGAAAGACCAGTCCAACCTTTTTACGGACGGGTTTTATTTCCTTATTTTTTGAGTTTGCCTTAATCTTAATATCATCAACAATGACAGCCCCTTCTGTAGGGATGTTAAGACCATTTAAAAGTTGCATAATTGTTGACTTACCTGACCCTGTATGACCGATAAAAGCCGTATATGAGCCTTCTTTTATAGTAAGATTAATGTCAAAAAGGGCACGCCCTTCAAAAGGTGTCCCCGCTTGATATGTGTAATTTACGCCTTCAAGAGTAATTCCCATAACTGATCTTCTAATTCCTTTTCCGTAAGATAATTCTCTGTAAATTCAAACCCTTTGTCTTTTAAAGTAGAGATAAGATTGGCTGAAAAAGGAATATCCAATCCCAAAGTCAATAATTCTTCTCCTCTAGCAAAAAGTTCGCGTGGGGTTGAGCTTGACTCAACTTTTCCTTTTTTCATGACTAAGACACGATCACTAAGCGCAACCTCATCCAAGTCATGCGTGATAGACACAACGGTCATATTATATTGATCACGAATCTCTTTGATTGTTTGAATTAATTCTAAGCGTCCTTCTGGATCAAGCATACTAGTCGCTTCATCCAAAATAATAATATTAGGTCGCATGGCAATGGCACCTGCAATAGCCACACGTTGTTTTTGTCCCCCTGACAAGTGAGCTGGTTCACGGTCTGCAAAAGCTGACATGCCAACTAATTCAAGGACTTCTTTGACACGTGCTTGCATCTCTTCTAATGGAATTCCCTTGTTTTCTAACCCAAATGCGACATCGTCTTCAACTGTCGCACCAACAAATTGGTTATCTGGATTTTGAAAAACCATTCCAATTTTATGACGAATGTTCCACACGTTTTCTTCAGTTAACAGTTCCCCTTCAACAAAGATTTGACCTGATTCAGCAGCTAAAAGCCCATCAATTAAGCGAACTGTAGTTGATTTTCCTGAACCATTATGGCCAATAATGGATAACCATTCTCCCTGTTTCACGTGAAACGATAAATCATCTAAGGTGTAATGTTCTTGATGATCAGTATATTTGAATTTTAAATGTTTGACGTCAATACTATTTGTCATTTAAATGTATCCTTAAAGAGGAATCCTGCCCCTTTGAAATAATCATATCCTGAGTAAATTGTGAAAATCAAAGCGACATAAAGCAAAAGTGTTCCAATCATTGAAAAATGCAAAAGTAAGAAAATAATTGAAAACATTTGAGTAAATGTTTTGATTTTACCAGGCATAGCAGCTGCTAAAACTGTTCCACCATTTTCAACAAGTAGTAAACGAAGACCAGTTACTGCTAACTCACGACAAATAATAATCGCAGCAATCCACGCAGGAACCATTCCCAATTCAACTAACATAATAAATGCTGTCATCACCAACATTTTATCAGCCAATGGATCAGCAAATTTACCAAAGTTTGTAACAACTTTCCATTTTCTTGCAAGGTATCCATCTAAATAGTCTGTAATACTTGCTAGCGCAAAAACAACTGCTGCAACAGCATGTCCAGCCACGCTATTCCAAATACAAAGAATCAAGATAAATACTGGAATCAAAATAATACGACCTAATGTTAACAAATTAGGAATGTTTTCTTTTTTTGTAAAATCGATTTTCATTTTCCTACCTTATTATTGAATATTAATTGTAATGTAACTTAATGTTGTGCTTGTCAAAGCTGATGTATCTACTGCTTGACCATTGATTGAAACGTTAACGCCTGCAGTGACTCCTAGTGTAATCACAGATGTTTTTGTACCTGCAGGAAGTGTTGCTGAATAACTTGAAACTCCTGTTGAAGAAAGAAGTGTTCCAGCATCGCCAGCTTCTGAATTACTTACAGAAACCCAACTGCTATCAGCACCAGCTAAGCTGATGTCAACTGTCAAACTATCTGTAACATTTGATAGATTAACCGTTAAATTGCTTCCGCCTCCTTCAGTTTCCATCTTCAATGATTTTTCTTCAGATGAAGAAGATTCACTGGTTGATGAACTTTCTGGAGTTGATGAGCTACTTGATGATGAACTGTGAACAACAGAGTAGCTTGGTTTTGCTTGATTGCTATCACTTTGAAGCTGTGTCCAAGTGACAAATGAAACAAAAGCTAAAATTCCTAAAGCAACTAAGCAAAGCAGAATAATCGGAAGATAAGTTGCTGTTTTTTCTGAACTTTTATAACGACTTGAACGTGAACCAACACCAAAATCATCTGTCTGTTCAGTCTCAGGTTTAGGTTTAGAAACTGAAACTGGAGCTGTTTTAGCTACTTTTTTATGACTTGGTACGATTATAATTTTCTCATCCTCAGCAACTACTGGTGCTGTTTCAATACTTGATGCAAATACTTGTGCTCGATAGCGCTTTAATAGTTCTGCTGCATCTACATCTACCAATTCCGCATATTGTTGAAGATAAGTTTCAACTTCATCTTTAGGAATTAATTTAAATTTTTCTAACTCTAATGCTAAAAGATGTGGTGAAGGAATTGCTGTTTTTTCTTCAACATCTTCTAGTGTCAAGTTTTTGGCAACTCGACCTTTTCTTAAGATTTCACCAATCGTTTCTTCTCTCATACAAGGTTTCCTTTAATAAAATATAGTCAGATTTATTATAGCAAATTTTAACAAGTATTTCGATTTTATTTTGGAAGGATTGTGAATTCTGTCGCGTCTGATTGACTTAAGAAATCATTTGCTCTTTTAAGAACTTCTTTAAAACTTAAAGTCTTTAATAATTTAGGAACTGCTAAATAAGTTTCCTCATCAGCAAGATGATTGATAAATTGCGCCGAAAGGTTATCAATTGAATCTAGACTCTTGAAAAAGTCTCCATACAATTCTTTTTTAACAATTTCAAAATGTTCTTCTGACAAATCCTCCAAATCACTAGACATTGCTACTTTGCTTAAATATTGTCGCAAATTTGTTGCCATAGCAATCGGCACTGACGTATCTAGAGAAATAATCAAAAATTGGAAATTTTGATAAACTTCAATCTCAAAATCAAATGAGTCATCAATCTGACCATTTTCATAAAGTTCTTGATAACATCTTGAGGTCCAACCCAAAATCATTGCAAAAAATAACCTCAAAGCTAATTCTTGACGTAAAGTAGATTCCCCTTCTGGTAAAATAGGACCTCTTAAGCCAATAGCTAATTTAGGTTGTGTCACTTCCATTTGAACAGATGCCTTCGGCACAACAGATTCGTAATCCAATTCTTGTCGCTCAAGATGATGAGCTGCCTTATTTTTTTCTTTTTGACTTTCTTGAATTTGCTTAAAGATGTCCTCCTTATCAAAATTACCAACGACTAAAAGTGTCATCTCCTGCGGAGAATAAAAGACATCATGGTTTTCTTTCAAATCCACTACTGAAATGTTAGCAATACTTTCTTGAGTTCCAGCAATATCTTGAGCAAGAGCCGTTTTAGGATATAAATTTTCAAGAATTCCTTGATAAAGTCGATAATCCGCATCGTCTTGATACATGTCAATCTCTTGACCGATAATCGATTTTTCTCGCTCAATTGACTCATCTGTAAAAGCAGTATCTGCCACAAAATGCTGCAACAAGTCTAAGTTTTCGTTTAAATGATCTACCGTTGAAAAATAGAAACATGTTTTGTCAAAGGTTGTAAAGGCATTACTGTTGGCACCGGCGTTTGTAAATAGCTCAGAAACATCTTGCCCATCTTCTAATTCAAACAACTTATGTTCTAGAAAGTGAGCAATCCCATTCTCATAGCATTTTTCACTTTTATCTAGTGTAAACTTATTGTCAAGGGAACCAAAATTAACAACCAACATGCCACAAGACTCTTGAAAATCAGTCTTAGGAATCAAAAAAACTTTCAATCCATTTTCCAGTACAGCAGTATATAAAGTTTCACCAAGTTCAGGGAAAACTTTTTCAACTAATTTCGTCACTTACTTTCCCTCCAAAAAATACAGTGCTTGCAGTTTAATATTTTTAGTTAGTTGCATCACATCAGCTTTATTAACCTTGTCAATATTGTCAATCATATCGTCAACGCTGTAATGATTTTTCAAATATTGACCATTGTAACTACGTTCAATCAATACTTTTGGAGAGTCTCCTGCCAATTTTAAATTAACTTGCAGCATTTTCTTCGTTTGTTTAAGGAGTGCTTCTGAAAAGCGACCTGTCCTAATCGTTGAAAATTGTCTATTAATTAATTGCATCGCTCGATTGCGATTCTTCTTATCAATACCAGCGTAAACATTCAGTAAACCTGTAAAGATATCAAAATGACTTCCAATGGTATAAGCAAGTCCTTCTTTCTCACGAATCTCTGTAAATAAGCGAGAATGAGCAAAACCTCCAAACAAGCCATTAAAGACAAGAAGTGTAAAGTAATCCTTGTCACCATATCTAGTTGGAAAAGAATAACCTAACTGCAAAACAGATTGATTAACTTCTCTGACTTCTAATTTTTCTTGAACAATGTTGCTAAATTCTTGTTGGTAGTCAAATACTAAATCTTTTTGACGGTCTTCAAAAGGAAATCGATTGAATAATTGTAACATGCGATAATCATCAAACTCCCCTAATAAAAAGATATCCAAACGATCTTCACGAAGCATCTTTTGAAATTCTTGAAAAGCTGTGTAAGAATTTTCAACAACTGCTAATTCAGCTGTCCCATATTTTGATGTTTGAGAAGCTGGGTTCGTAAAGAAAAGTTTTTTAAGACCTAGCTCACTACTATAAAAACTATCATCCTTATCAGCTTTTAAATAATTAATTAAATTTGCTTGCTCAAGCTCAAATAATTTAGACTGATATTGCTCAACTGTTACAAGAGGTGAGAAAAGAACTTGATATAAAAATTCAATCACTTCTTCTAAAAGATTTTCCTTAGCCATTGTATATCGATTTTTCATAAATGATAATTCAATATCAATAATGTGAACTAGTCCCTTCGTTGACACTTTAGTTGATAAAGTGGCTCCGTATAAGCTTGCCAAGCGTTCTCTAAAGCACTGAGCAGTTGGGTATTCGGCGTTAGCAGTTGCCAAAATTTGAGCCACTAAAACACGTCTCGCAACCGTTTTTTGATTAAAATCCCCAGAAAACCGAAAGGTAATGTGGTTCATTTTGAATTTTTCATTTTTGATTAGATGTAATTCAACACCATCAACTATTTTCATTACAAATTCCTTACTAATACACTTTATTAGCTAAAATTATACCACGTTTATGTTATAATTACTTGGATTACAAAATGGAGAAAACAATGGAATACAAATTATTTGATGACTATATTACTTTACAATCTTTATTAAAGGAACTGGGTATTATCCAAAGTGGTGGTGCTATTAAAGGATACTTAGCAGAAACAACTGTTCTATTCAATGGTAAAGACGAAAAACGTCGTGGTAAAAAAATTCGTCTCGGTGATGTTGTAAGCATTCCAGAAGACGGCATCACTATCGATATTATCACGCCAACAGACGAAGAAAAGAAAGAACATCTTGAAACCTTAGCTGAAAAAGCTCGTGTTGCTGCTATCGTTAAAGAATTAAACGCTAAAAATAAAAAAGATAAGAAACAAAATCAAGCGAAAAAACAAGCAAAGCCAACTAAAGAACACAAACGCGTTCGCTTCCCAGGAACTTAAGCATGTGGATTCAAAAAATAGCCTTAAAAAATTATCGTAATTATTTAACCAATGAGCTTGAATTTTTTCCCGGGCTAAATGTCTTTATCGGGAAAAACGCTCAAGGAAAAACAAATTTCTTAGAAGCTATTTATTTCTTATCTTTAACACGTAGCCACCGTACACGTTCCGACAAAGAGCTGATTCACTTTCAAGAAAAAGAACTTCGTGTCTCAGGTATTCTGCAACGCTCAAGTGGGACAGTTCCTTTGGAAATCAATCTATCAAGTAAAGGACGAGTCACTAAAGTTAATCACCTCAAACAAGCTAAATTATCCGACTATATCGGAGTGATGACAGTCGTCTTATTTGCACCTGAAGATTTACAACTCATCAAAGGAGCTCCGAGTTTACGTCGTAAGTTTATTGATATTGATTTAGGTCAAATCAAACCTATCTACCTATCTGATTTGTCTAATTACAATCATGTCCTTAAACAACGTAACACTTATCTGAAGACCGCTGAAAAAGTTGACATCAACTTTTTAGCAGTCCTTGATGAGCAATTAGCTGATTTTGGTAGTCGCGTAATGGAACATCGCTTAGATTTCGTCTCTAATCTCGAAAAAGAAGCCGACCGCTATCACTATGCCATCTCTAATGGCCTAGAACATTTGAAAATTCGCTATCTATCATCTGTGCCATTCCAAGAAAAAAGTGAAATCAAAGAATACTTCTTAAAAACATTGGAAAAGAATCGCAAACGTGATATCTTCAAAAAAAATACTGGTGCTGGACCTCATCGTGATGATTTGGAATTTTTCATCAATGACATGCCTGCCAATTTTGGTAGCCAAGGACAACACCGTAGTTTGATTTTATCTCTTAAGATGGCTGAAATTGAACTCATTAAGAATGTCACTGGTGATTATCCAATTCTACTTCTTGACGATGTCATGAGTGAATTAGATAACTACCGACAAACAGAATTGTTAAAAATGATTATTGCTGAAAATGTTCAAACCTTTATCACAACGACAAGTCTTGAACACCTTTCTAAACTTCCAGAAGAGTTGAAAATTTTCACTGTTAATCAAGGAACTATTGAAGAAAACTAAAAAAGCTGGCCTAAGCCAGCTTTTTTGTGTGTTTACAACTGAATTGACAATGTTGTCAATGATAATTAATAGGATTTAACAATTCCTAGTAATACAGCACCAAGAACAAAGCATGCTATACCAATTACCAACCAACGCATTTCTTTACGTGTTTTAGTTTCACCCAAGAAGAGGATACCACCCATAATTGAAATGATAACACCAAGTTGTGAGAAACTAAAGGCAATAGCAAGACCTGCTTTAGCAGCAGCAAGAAGCATGAAGATGTTACCAATACCCCACATCAAACCAACGATAGCGTTTTTGATAACAACTGTTTCAAATTTAACGTTAAATTTCATGAACATTACAGCACCAAGAACCATACCTACAGCCATTGGGAAGATAACAGCTAAAGCATCGAATTTCATGATGTTGTTAAACAAGATAGTGTATGAAAGGTAACCAACTGTTGAGTAAGTCAAAGCACGGAAACCTTTACCAAAGTCAGTAAGTTCACTAGTTTCAACTTTTTCAGCATCACGTTTACTTGTGAAGTAGAAACCGATAACCAAAAGAAGCAAAGCAATGATACCAAGTGTGTATTGAGCCGGTTTGCTCCATTCACCAAAGACAATGGCACCAATCAAACTACCAAATACAAGTTGAGCACCACTTGACAATGGGTTACCTACTGAAACACCCATGTATTGCATTGCACGGAATTGACCGTTTTGCCCCATAGACCAGAGCATACCACCGATAATTCCGACAACCCAAAGTGATACTGACATTTCTGGTTGAACAAACAACCATACAACAAAAGCAAATAAAAGTGCCCCTAAAGTCATTCCTAATGTTTGTTGATCTGGTTTACCTCCAATTTTGTTGCTGACAAACCCGATACTTCCCCATGCTACCATGGGAATTAATGCAAATAAAATACCCTGCATTTTTTCTCCTTTACGATATGTTTTACAGATTAGTAAACGTTGTTTACATTGTTGTAAATATATAATTAATCATTCGCTGTTTATGAAAACGCTTTTTCAGAAAAGTAAAAGAAAATTTCATGTTTTTTTGCGAACATAGTTACATATTCTATCATAAAACCTACTATTTTGTAAAGGCCTACACAAAAAAATCTCTGATAAGTTTGAAAACTCATCAGAGATTTAACGATTAACCTCAGTTTATCTTAGTGTACTGAGTAGTTTGGTGCTTCATTTGTAATTTGAACATCGTGTGGGTGACTTTCAATCAAACCAGCTCCTGACATTTCAACAAATTGAGCTTTTTCATGAAGAGCTGAGATATCTTCAGCACCAACATAACCCATACCAGCACGAATACCACCAAGAATTTGGAAGACGATATCGGCTACAGCACCTTTGTAAGCTACACGACCTTCAATTCCTTCTGGAACAAGTTTGTTAGCTTCGTTAACAGAACCTTGGAAGTAACGGTCGCTTGAACCTTTCTTCATAGCTGCAATTGATCCCATACCACGGTAAGTTTTAAATTTACGACCTTGGTAGATTTCAGTTTCACCTGGTGCTTCATCTGTACCAGCGAACATAGAACCAAGCATTACAGCATTACCACCTGCTGCCAAGGCTTTAACGATATCACCTGAGTATTTAATACCACCATCGGCGATGATTGTTTTACCATATTCACGCGCAACAGCTGCTGCGTCATAAATAGCAGTGATTTGAGGAACACCAACACCTGCAACGACACGTGTTGTACAGATTGAACCAGGACCGATTCCGACTTTAACAACGTCAACACCAGCTTCGTAAAGGGCACGTGCACCTTCTGCAGTTGCTACGTTACCAGCAATCAATGTACGTTCTGGGAAGTGTTGACGAATCTCAGCAATTTTACGAAGAACACCAGCTGAGTGACCATGAGCAGTATCGATAACAATAGCATCTGCACCTGCTTCAAACAGAGCTTCAGCACGCTCGAATGTATCTGAAGTAACACCGACAGCACCTGCAACTAAAAGACGACCAAATTCATCTTTAGCAGCATTAGGGAATTCAATAACTTTTTCAATATCTTTGATAGTGATAAGACCTGACAAACGTTCAGCTTCATCAACCAAAGGCAATTTTTCAATACGGTGTTCGTGAAGAATGCGTTCTGCAGTTTCCAAATCAGTTCCAACAGGAGCTGTTACCAATTTTTCACTTGTCATGTGTGCAGAAATTGGAGCATGGTAATCTGAGATAAAACGCATATCACGGTTTGTGATAATCCCTACCAATTTACGATTTTCAAGGGTTTCAACAATCGGAACACCACTAATGCGGTAACGTTGCATCAACTCTTCTGCTTCAGAGACAGAATGTTTAGGTGTTAAGAAGAAAGGATCAATAATAACACCATTTTCTGAACGTTTTACTTTACGGATTTCTTCTGCTTGTTCTTGAATTGACATATTTTTGTGAACAACACCAAGACCACCCGCACGTGCAATAGCAATAGCCATTTTACTGTCAGTAACAGTATCCATAGCAGCTGTCACGATAGGAATGTTCAATGTCAAATTTTTTGCAAGTTTTGTTTGCATGTTAACTTCATTTGGAAGAACATGACTTTCAGCAGGAATGAGTAGTATGTCATCAAAAGTGTAACCTTTTTTCAAAAATTTAGTGTCCCAATTTGACATTAAATAACCCTCTTTTCTATATATTTGTAGGGGATTTTTAACCCTAGCTAATTTTTTATTGTTACTATAATAACACGCTAAATTCATTTGTCAATAAATTAAATTCAATTTTTTCCAAAAATTCTTTCCTATATTAGACTGATGATTTTTGCAATTCTCATTTAAAACAAATGTTGTTATCTACCAAAAAACTCCAAGACATCGCCTCAGAGTTCTGTTTATTTTAGAAGTAGTTGATTCCCATAGCTGCTTTAACTTCAGCAAGTGTTTGACCGGCAACTTCACGCGCAGCTTGACTACCTTTTTCAAGCATATTGAAAACTTCGCCCATATCTTTAGCGTATTCCAAACGGCGTTCACGAATTGGTGCTAACTCACGTTCAAGAATTTCAAGAAGGTAACGTTTTGTTTTTACATCACCAAGACCACCACGTTGGTAGTGTTCTTTCATAGCTGCGATATCTGCTTGATCTTCTTCACGTCCAAAGATGTCAAGGTAATGGAAAACCATATTTCCTTCGATTTGTCCTGGATCTTCAACACGGATGTGATTAGGGTCTGTATACATGCTCATTACTTTTTTACGAACAGTATCAGCATCATCTGATAGATAGATACCATTTCCAAGAGATTTAGACATTTTAGCGTTACCATCTAATCCTGGCAAGCGACCAGCTGCTTCGTTTCTAGGGAAAATACCTTCTGGCTCAACCAAAACATCTGTTTTGTAAGTGTGATTGAAACTACGTACAATTTCGCGTGTTTGTTCAATCATTGGTTTTTGGTCATTTCCGACTGGCACATAGTTAGCTTTAAAAGCAGTAATGTCTGCAGCTTGTGAAATTGGGTAAACCAAAAATCCTGTTGGAATTGAGCTACCAAATCCTTTTTGAGCAATTTCTGTCTTAACAGTAGGATTACGCTCTAAACGTGACAATGAAACAAGGTTCATGTAGTACATTGTCAATTCAGCCAATTCAGGAATTTGACTTTGAATGAAAATCGTTGATTTAGCTGGATCAAGTCCTACTGACAAGTAGTCCAAAGCAACGTTTCCAACTGATTCTCTGATAATTTCAGACTCTTTAGCGTGGTCTGTCAAAGCTTGTTGGTCTGCCAAAAAGACAAACATATCATACTTATCTTCATTTTGTAGAAGAACACGATTTTTTAGACTTCCAACATAGTGTCCTAGGTGCAATTTACCTGTTGGACGGTCACCTGTTAAAATAATGGGTTTTGCCATATTATCACCTCAAAATTAATTTCAAAAGTAAAAAATAGCCCCACGTAGTTAAACTACGTGAGGGCGTTGTCAATACGCGGTACCACCTCAATTGATAGAACTAGTCTACCATCTCTTACCACTATATAAAAATTTACACAGTTCATGTAAAGATTATTCTTTTTTACCATCAGTCCATTCATGTAAGCTTACTACTGATTCACAGCACCATCAGCTCTCTAAAAGTACGCGTTTACATTACTCTTCTGAATCTTCTTCATTTTATGAAATTATAAGGTCTTTGTCAAGTTTATACAGTATTTTAGGCGCTTTTATATCTGAGGTATAATTATACATTTTATGTTTTAATCAAATTAAAAAGATTAGAAACTGTGTTTTGGAAGCACTCCTTTTACTAAAAAATCTTGACGTTAAGCCGCTTCTTTGCCATAATATAATCGTTTGTTTTTGTTATAACTAAAGAGGATTAAATTATGAAAAAAAGACTGATTGATTTTGGACTCGTAACTATAGGAGCCTTTATTGCTGCTGTCGGTTTCAATTGCTTTTTCCTTGAAAATCATATTGCGTCTGGTGGCGTTGTCGGATTAGCGGTTAGTTTAAAAGCTTTATTTGGCTGGAATCCTGGTAATTTTGTTATGATTACTAACGTTCCATTATTGTTAGCTTGTTTAATTTTCTTAGGAAAAGAAACCTTCCTTAAAACCATTTATGGGGCATGGATTTATTCTATTTTCGTCAAAGTGACTGAAAATCTACCGAATCTGACTCATAATCCACTACTAGCTGCGATTTTCGGAGCTGTTATCTGTGGTTCTGGTTTAGGGATTGTTTTCTGGGGAAATTCTTCAACCGGTGGTACAGGTATCATCACTCAAATTCTCCACAAATACACACCGCTTCCTTTGGCAGTAGCCATGACTATTGTCGATGGCTGTAGTGTCGCTATGGGATTTATTGCTTTTGATCCTGATACAGTAATGTATTCGATTATTGCCTTACTCGTCATTGGATATGTCGTTAATAGTATCCAAACTGGTGTTACCTCATCTCGCAATTTGATGATTATCTCACCTAAAAATGACTTGATCAAAAACTATATCTCCACAGAAGCTGACCGTGGTGTCACTGAAATTCCTGTTACTGGTGGTTTTTCTGGCGACCATCAAACCATGTTGATGACAACTGTTTCTCGTCAAGAAGTTCCACGTTTAGAAAAAAATATTAAAAAAATCGATGAAGCTGCCTTTATCGTTGTGATGCCCGCTACACAAGTTATGGGACGTGGTTTCAGCCTTAAAAAATACTATAAACTCAACGAAAAAGATGCCATTTTACCAATGTAACCCAAACGTAACTCAAAGCCCCACTTCTCTAATTGAAAATTGGGGCTTTTTCATGTACAATGAGCTTATAGATAAATAATATGAGGTGAAAAATTGCTTACAGTTTCTGATATATCACTACGTTTCAGCGATAGAAAACTGTTTGATGAAGTTAACATCAACTTTACAGCTGGAAATACCTATGGTTTAATCGGTGCCAACGGTGCAGGAAAATCTACATTTTTAAAAATCTTGGCAGGAGATATTGAACCAACAACAGGTCATGTTTCCCTTGGTCCAGACGAACGTCTATCTGTTCTTCGTCAAAATCACTTTGACTACGAAGAAGAACGTGCGATTGATGTTGTTATCATGGGGAATGAACGCCTTTATAATATCATGAAAGAAAAAGACGCTATCTACATGAAGCCTGACTTTTCAGATGAAGATGGTGTCCGCGCAGCAGAATTAGAAAGTGAATTCGCTGAGCTTGGCGGTTGGGAAGCTGAGAGTGAAGCTTCACAATTGCTCCAAAACCTTAATATTCCAGAAGACCTTCACTACCAAAACATGAGCGAACTTGCTAATGGTGACAAGGTGAAAGTTCTCCTTGCCAAAGCTCTTTTTGGTAAACCAGATGTTCTTCTTCTTGACGAACCAACCAACGGTCTTGATATCCAATCCATCACTTGGTTAGAAGATTTCTTGATTGACTTTGAAAATACAGTCATCGTCGTATCCCATGACCGTCACTTCTTGAACAAAGTATGTACACACATGGCTGACCTTGATTTTGGTAAAATCAAACTTTACGTCGGTAACTATGATTTCTGGAAACAATCATCTGAACTTGCTGCTCGCTTGCAAGCTGACCGCAACGCTAAAGCAGAAGAAAAAATCAAAGAATTGCAAGAATTCGTTGCTCGCTTCTCTGCTAACGCTTCTAAATCAAAACAAGCCACTTCTCGTAAGAAAATGCTTGATAAAATCGAACTTGAAGAAATTGTTCCATCAAGTCGTAAATACCCATTCATCAACTTCAAAGCTGAGCGTGAACTTGGTAAAGACCTTCTAACAGTCGAAAACTTGTCTGTTAAAATCGATGGTGAGACTGTTCTTGATAATATCAGCTTTATCCTACGTCCAGGCGATAAAACAGCCTTCATCGGACAAAATGATATCCAAACAACAGCTCTTATTCGTGCATTGATGGATGATATCGAATACGAAGGAACTATCAAATGGGGTGTCACAACTAGTCGCTCTTACCTTCCAAAAGATAACTCACGTGATTTTGCTTCAGGGGAATCAATCCTTGAATGGCTTCGTCAATTTGCTTCTAAAGAAGAAGACGATAACACATTCCTTCGCGGATTCCTAGGTCGCATGCTCTTCTCTGGAGATGAAGTTAACAAATCAGTTAGCGTTCTTTCAGGGGGAGAAAAAGTGCGCGTGATGCTTTCTAAATTGATGCTTCTCAAATCAAACGTTCTTGTCCTTGATGACCCAACTAACCACTTAGACTTGGAATCAATCTCAAGCTTGAATGATGGCTTGAAAGACTTCAAAGAATCTATCATCTTTGCGAGTCACGACCACGAATTCATCCAAACACTTGCTAACCACATCGTTGTCATTTCTAAAAATGGTGTGATTGACCGTATCGATGAAACTTATGATGAATTCCTTGAAAATGAAGAAGTTCAAGCAAAAGTTAAAGAACTTTGGAAAGACTAATTATCATGTCGTAATCTAAAATGACTTGACCATATTTTACATTATAGAAAAGAAACAGGTTGGGATTATTATCTCAACCTGTCTTACTAACATTATGAAACTAAAATCTTTTAAACTAACAAATAACACCATTTACTACCTAACAGCATTCTTCTTGCCTTTCGTGATTTTATTTCTAGCCCTTTTAGCTGAAAATATTTCCTTTAACGGTGAGACCACTATTTTAGCTAGTGATGGCTTTCATCAATACGTTATTTTCGCTGAAAATTTACGAAATATTTTACATGGTTCAGATAGCCTCTTTTATACTTTTACCAGTGGACTGGGCTTAAATTTTTATGCTTTAATCAGCTATTATCTTGGTAGTTTCTTCTCACCTTTTGTTTACTTCTTTAGCTTAAAAAGCATGCCCGATGCTATTTATCTCTTTACCCTGCTAAAAGTTGCTTGCATGGGATTAACTAGCTTTTATAGCCTACGCCAACTGTATCCAAAGGTATTAAAACCATTTACCGTTATCCTCTCAAGCTCATATGCGCTGATGAGCTTTGCTATTAGCCAGATTGAGATTAATATGTGGCTGGATGTTTTCATCCTTTTGCCGCTCATTATTCTAGGACTTAATCGATTGCTAAATCAGAAAAAATTCATCTTATACTACCTGACGTTAACCATTCTCTTTATTCAAAATTACTACTTTGGTTATATGGTTGCTATTTTCCTTGTGCTTTATTTTCTTATTCAAATCAGCAAGGAAAGCTGCTTGAAAGTAATTGGACGTCAATGGCTAGACTTTACAGTAGTGTCAATTTTAGCTGGATTGTCTAGTTGCGTAATGCTATTACCTACTTACTTAGACCTGTCAACGCACGGCGAAAAATTTTCTAGCTTTACAGAATGGTTTACAGAGAATTCGTGGTTTATAGACTTGTTTGCCAAAAACTTTGTTGGTGCTTATGACACAACAAAATTTGGCTCAATTCCTATGATTTATGTAGGGATTTTCCCGCTAATCTTAGCTATTATCTTCTTTACCATCAAGTCAATCAAGTGGCAAACTCGCCTAGCTTCTGGCATTGTGTTACTACTCATTATTGCTAGTTTTTACCTTGAACCATTAGATTTAATGTGGCAGGGAATGCACTCACCTAATATGTTTCTTCACCGTTATTCTTGGGCATTTTCACTAATGATGATTCTTCTGGCAGCAGAAACGTTATCACGTCTCAAAGAATTAACTGTTAAGCATTACCTTGTTGGTATTGTTCCACTAGGACTTGGCTTTTTAGCTACGGTACTGCTCAAAAATCATTATCAATTTTTAGAAGCACCACAAATCATTATCACCTTTTCTTTCTTGGCAGCCTACACCATTATATTAATTAGCTACGCTAAGCAGTACTTAACATTTAATTTATTCATTAGCTTTACACTCCTCTTTACAGTATTTGAAATTTCACTTAATACCTATTATCAAATTACAGCCCTAAATAGCGAATGGGTCTTTCCTTCTCGTCAAAGTTATGAGCTTAATTTGACAGATACTGAAAAACTCATTCAAAAAAGTCAAAACCTAAACACGACATTTTATCGTACCGAGGAGCTCCTTCCTCAAACAGGTAATGACAGCATGAAATACAATTATCATGGTATTTCTCAGTTCTCATCTATTCGAAACACGACATCCAGCAGCACGCTTGATCGACTTGGCTTTAAGTCAACTGGAACAAATCTAAACCTTCGTTATCAAAATAATACCTTGCTAATGGATAGTTTATTTGCTGTCAAATACAATCTTTCAGAAACTGATGTCAACAAATTTGGGTTCCATTACCTTGATAACTCTGGTAATACATCACTATATGAAAATCAATACGCTAGCCAATTAGCAATTCTAACCAATGGGCTTTACAAAGATATTGACTTCAGTGTCAACACGCTTGACAACCAAACTAACTGGATGAACAATCTCACTGGCTTATCTGAAAAATACTTCACGCGTGTGCCCTCCCAATTATCAGGAGGAGCTAATATTCTAAATGGTCGTGTAACCACTAGTAACGACGGACAATTAAATTCGCATGCTGATTATAACCTTACTGTCGCTCCAAACACCCAACTTTATATCAGCGTTCCAAATATCACCTTCTCTAATGAAAATAGCCAGAAGGTCCAAATTACTGTAAACGGTAAAACGGTAGAATATACAACTGATAATGCCTACACTTTCTTTGATCTTGGATATTTTGAAGATAGTCAAACTTTGCATGTTACTCTTTCATTCCCTGAAAATAACCAAGTATCATTTAACCAACCGAACTTTTATGCCCTAGATACGACAAGCTATCAAAAAGCTATGGAAACCATTAATCATCAAAAGGTTAAAGTTACTACCAATAAAAACACTGTAACGGCTACCTACAAATCTGACAAAGCTTCATCACTCCTATTTACTATTCCATACGATAAAGGTTGGACAGCCACTCAAAACGGCCAAAAAATCACTTTATCAAAAGCTCAAGACGGCTTTATGAAAGTTGATGTAAAATCTGGAAAAGGCAAAGTCATTCTGACTTATCTGCCTACAGGTTTTAAAGAAGGAGTGATGTTATCATCAGTTGGACTCCTCCTATTTATCTGTTACAATATCGCCAGAAAACGAAAAAAATAAAAAGTATCCCTTGACCTGCACCCCAAAAGTTAGACAGAAAAAAATCTAACAATTGGGGTGTTTTTGTATGAAATTAAGTTATGAAGATAAACTAGAAATATATCAGTTAAGACAAGCTGGTTTTTCTTGGCCTTATATTAGTCGAAAGTACGGTGTATGTCTATCCAATCTTAAGTACATGGTACGGCTTATGAATAAACATGGTATTGAGGTTGTTAAAAAAGGGAAAAATAAGTATTATC
>SKEY01001295.1_pt1 | contig 33383 bp, 31 predicted proteins | sample 4843871 | NCBI WGS metagenome assembly SKEY01 (sample SAMN11008797, study PRJNA524170) | human gut metagenome | biome: Human fecal sample; material: Feces; isolation source: fecal sample from pouch patient p36 | host: Homo sapiens | place: Israel: Tel-Aviv | collected 2016-12-04 | reverse complement strand
TAATACAAGAAAACTACTCAATTCAACAGATGATTCTCTTATTTTGAATGAGAATTGGTTGTCTCGTGAAGCGAGAAACAACCGATCATTTAAAATGATGACAGGTCGATTAGTGAATAAAGATAAGCAATGCCAAAAATGTGGATGTTATCAATCCGTTAAAAACGGAACGCATCAAATAGTCAATTGCCTGCAGTTGAACGTCGCCCAACTTATCTGACACTTCACAGAGAACGTTACCTTTGTAGAAACTGTGGATCACCTTTCAGTGCTTCTACTTCTCTAGTAGATGACTATTGTCACATTTCTAAACAACTTAAATACTAAATTGCGTTTGACTTAAAAGAGAATCGATCACGTAAAAAAATCGCAGCATGCCACAGTGTCTCTGAAAATACTGTTAAACGTGTGTTAGTATCATTTACGAATCATCAGCAACCGAATTTTAATTTCTTGCCCACGGCTCTTTGTGTAGATGAGTTACTTTCTTATAGTTCTCTATTAACAAAAGCATATCATTTTATCCAAGAATTGAAGTATGCTTATAGAACCAACGATTATGTCTTATTTTTAGAGTGATGTTCAAAGATACCTGTTGAATTACCAAAGTATGTTAAAGATAAATTCAAGATATTTGATAAGTTCTCCCAAGGAGTCATGAATGCCTTTAAATACTCCTATTCAAATGGTTTCTTAGAAGGCATTAATAATAAAATTAAAGTGATTAAACGTGTGGCCTATGGCTATCGAAACTTTTTACTATTCAAACGACGTATCTTTTTGATTCAAAATCAAGTTTTTCAGGTTAAATAAAAAAGCGAGAGAATGTCTTCCCTCACTTCAATTAATTCTATTTCATTTTTGAGACTTTTTCATCAATATTATTGTCCATCAACACGATTTGACATAGAGCCTTAATAGATAGTAGTTATTTTTTTAATTCTGGATATAATAACAACAACACATCCATCGTGAGTCGTTGTCCTGCACCGGCATAAGGATAAATATGCATATGCATTGCTGGATTGAAGTTGGCTTCAATAATCCCATATGTTTGAGTATCTTCTTTATTACCATTGATTGAACTATCAGGAATAATTAAATCAATACCACATATTTTAGCTCCTAACGCTTCTACAGCGGACTCAGCTATCTGTTTATAATGTTCATTCATCTCTTCTGTCACATCTAGTGAATCGCCACCTGTACTAACGTTGGAGTTTTCACGAAGATAAACACGTTGATCTTTTTCAGGAATGCTTGCTTTAGTTAATTTTTGCTCTTTCAACATCAACTGTTCAATATCACCTAACTGAATTTCTTCTAAAGGCGCTCTATGGTGTGTCCCACGTAAACTGTCTTTATTTTTTTCAGCTACTAATTCTTCAACAGTATGTTCCCCGTCACCAAGGACATTCGCTGGTGTTCGCAACATAACCGCACGCGTTTTTCCATCTAATACAAAGAATCGATATTCAGTACCAGGTAAAAATTCTTCAACTAAAATGCTATTGTCTTCACTAAATGCAATTCGAACTGCTTCATCATAATCTTCCTTTGTCGCACCATCTTTGAAAATAGAAATACCTAAACCATAATTCGTTGTTTTAGGTTTCACAACAATCGCACTGTCTTTAAAAATCGGATAAGAAATAAGCGCCTCATCAACTGTGGAGAATTCTTTTCCTCCAGGAACATGGAATCCTGCTTTATCCAATACTTTTTTAGTGACTGTTTTGTTCTCCATCATAAGAGGTACAACGTAAGAATCATGACTCGTCATATTCGCATTTTTGACATACTCAACTTGCCCGTTTAATGATAATTTTAAAAACTGATCAGTTCTATCTAATACATCAACTTTGACACCTTTTTGTATCGCATCAAACATAAAAATTTGTGTTGATAATTCCATGTCTCGGTAACCAGCTAACTGATATGGTTTAGCAAATGCTTCTTCATAATACAAATCAGCAAAATAACGACCCAAGTCTTCGTTTGTCCAACTTTTTTCTGCCATTAATTCTAACATTTGTCCTGCTAATGTTTTAGTTGGATGATCCATAACATGTTTCATTTCATTAAGTAAATCCGTACAGTCAAATGGTGTCGCTAATTGCTCGTTTAATTCGGTCATTTTGTCTAGCAACCAAGACCCTTCTTCATGTAAAAAGGTCTTATCTAACGGATGCTCTAATGATACTTTATTGTTATACTCCGTTCCTAAATCTAACATATGAGTGGCATCTATTGATTCTTCATCTAAGAACAACAGCGTTAGTAAGAACAAGTGTAAAAATCGCAGTGTTTCTTTTGAAATACCAATACGTTCAAATGGATCTAAGTCAATATTTCGAATTTCAATATAACTTACACCTCGAGTTAAAAGTTCCTCTACTTTATCACTGCCACGTAAACGAACAGACGAATAAAATTCTTTCGTTTCGATTAACTCACCCTTATCTACTAATTCTTCTAAATCAGATACATATTGATCAATTGTTTGATAGGACACAGCAATCTCTGGTCGATTTGTATAACCATACTCGCTATTTCTAATACTACGAACAGGTTGTTCTGGTTCTTTATCTGTAAAATATCTTTTATCAGCAAACGGACTTGCACCAAATAAATAAGTAATTAGCCAACGATAGCGTAAATATTGACGAGATACTTTTAAGTAAACATCCGTTCTAAACGCCACAAAGTCAGTGTAATCTGTTTGTAGTTGGAACAAACTCATTAATAAATCATGTGAGAACTCAAAATTATAATGAATACCACTCACCATTTGTTTTCTCTTACCATAGACTTTCGCTAAGTAACGACGGTAGTTAATATCTCCTTGATGTTCTAATTTTGCAATTTTAATATCACGATCATCTTCTGGTAAATCAGGTGGCATACTAATTGGCCACAATCTCTCGCCATCTTCCATCGAACGCATCACAACGTCATGTAAGGCTTCTAATTGCTCGATAGCACCTTGATCTGTATCAAACACTTGAGTGATTAATTCAGTTTGTGTTTCACTAAAATCAGTTTGGATGTATGGATGAAAACTACGACTTCCTAAAGAAGACGGATGATCAGTTGTTGCCAATTCACCATTAGCATCGACACGCTGACTTTCTTTTTCTAATCCTATTTTAAAACCAGAAAGAACGGATTGGATTCTTTCATCTGTTAAATATGTTTGTAAACTTTTCATTGTTATTGACCTTTTCCCTTTGTCATTTCTATGAAATATTATATCATTCTATGTTTTGAAACCATAATTTTTTGTTTATCCCACATAAAAAAGCCAGCCATCAAATGTGATGACTGACTATAACATTAAGCATTTGCTTTTGCATGTTTTCTCTTAAGTAATGTTCCTAAAACAAGGGCACTAATGAACGCTCCTAAAATAATGAATAATAGATACATTAATGGATTACTTACTAATGCAATAACGAAGATACCACCATGTGGCGCCATTAATTTAATTCCTAATGACCCAACTAAACCACCTGTAACAGCAGCTCCAATCACAAAACTTGGAATCATACGTAATGGGTCAGATGCAGCAAATGGAATAGCTCCTTCAGTTATAAATGAGAATCCCATGATTAAGTTTGGTAATGCTGATTCTTGTTCTTTTTTAGTAAATTGATTTTTAAATAACATAATCGCAATAAAGATTGCTAACGGTGGAACCATACCACCAGCCATCACTGATGCCATTACCACGCTACCACCACTTTCAACAGTCGCAGCAAGTGTGCCTGTACCAAATAGGTAAGCTGCTTTATTGATTGGACCACCCATATCAATAACCATCATACTTGCAAGTAACGCACCTAATAAGGCAGCATTACCACCTGAAAGGTTTGCTAAAAAATTGTTCAGTGCATTATTAATAGCTGACATTGGAATATTTACAAACAACATCAAGAATCCTGTAATTAGTAAACCAAACACTGGATAGAACAGGATAGATTTAATACCATCTAATGCTTTAGGTAATCCTTTGAAGATAAATTTCAAGAATACAATCACATAACCAGCCAAGAAACCGCCAACCAACGCTCCTAAGAACCCTGATGGAATAGTATCTGTCAATTGTCCAAAAGCAACCCCACTTGCAGACATTGCTCCAGCAGCAAACCCAACAATTAAACCAGGTCTATCAGCAATACTTGATGCAATAAAACCAGCTAACACGGGTAACATAAAACCAAAAGCAGTGTCCCCAATTGTTTTAAAGTAAGCAGCAATCGGGTGATATGATCCTAATTGACTTAATTGGTCTTGTGGCACACCTAGCATTTGGTCAATTAAGAATGCTAAGGCAATCGCAATACCTCCACCGATAACAAACGGTAACATGTGACTAACACCATTCATTAAGTCTTTATAAATTTTAGCACCAACTGAACCAGAGCTTGATTCTTCTCCTTCCGATTCACTTGCATTGGCTGAACTATGGTAAACAGATGCACTACCGTCAGTTGCTAAACGAAGTAATTCCTCTGTTTTCTTAATGCCATCACTTACTGGACGGTTAACTAATTTTTTACCATCAAAACGTGCCATTTCAACATTTTTGTCAGCTGCGACAATAACTCCTGCTGCTCGAGCAATTTCCTCATCGGTTAATTTATGTTTAACCCCTTCAGAACCGTTTGTTTCAACTTTAATGTTAATGCCCATTTCTTTGGCTTTGTTCTTCAGTGCATCCTCAGCCATGTAAGTATGAGCAATACCTGTTGGACAAGCTGTAACTGCCACAACAAATGGTGCGTCTTCTACTTCTTCTACCACTTCTTTTTCTTCTTCATCTAATTTTTTCTCTGCTTTATCAATGATTGATAAGACTTCATCTGCTGTATTAGCTGCCTTTAAGTCAGCAATCATCCCTGGGTTTAATAACAAACGAGATAAACTAGCTAAGGCTTGTAAATGTGTGTCATTAGCGCCTTCTGAAGCTGCAATCATAAAGAATAGATAAGTTGGTTGACCATCTAATGCTTCATAATCTAATCCTTCTTTGCTTCTTGCAAATAAAACAGTTGGTTTAACTACTGCTTTGTTTTTCGCATGAGGCATGGCAATCCCATCACCTAAACCTGTTGTTGTTTGTGCTTCTCTGGCTAGGATGCCTTCTTCAAATACTTCTTTGTCGTCAATGCGACCTGTGTCGTATAATTTGTTGACCATTTCTGTAATAGCACCTTTTTTATCAGTGGCTTTTAGGTCTAAAATCATACACTCTTTAACTAATAAGTCATTAATTTTCATTTTACTTCCCCCTAGTATTCTTTTATGACGTCAATTTCAACACGTGCTAATTGGTGTTTAATTTCTTCTTCTGTTGCTAAATCTGCACTAAATGCTGTTGCACTTCCACAAGCAATCCCTGTTTTAAATGCTGTTACAGCATCACTACCTTGACTTAATTGACTAACAAACCCTGCTACCACAGAATCTCCTGAACCAACTGAGTTAACTAGTGTACCAGTTAATCCTTTTGCTCGGTAAATACCTGTTTCATTAAATAAAACTGCTCCATTGGCACCCATTGAAATAATGACATTTCTAGCACCTTGTTGAACAAGTTTTTCCCCATAAGGTAGCATGTCTTCAATTGTTTTAAACTCAACATTATAAAGATCTGCTAACTCATGTTCGTTTGGTTTAATTAATGATGGTTTGTATTTTAAAACATCAAATAAACTTGCATCACTAATATCCACTACAAATGGAACATGTTGTTCATGAGCCATTTTTGATAATGTCACATAGATATCTTTTGGTACTCCCATTGGTAGACTTCCTGACAAAATCAACCAATCTTCTGGTGTCAAACTACTAATTTGGACATTTAAGTCATCTAAATCTTCTTGCTTAATAGAAGGTCCTAATCCATTAATTTCTGTTTCTTCTTTACCTTTTAGTTTGATATTAATGCGTGTGTCCCCTGACACATGGATAAACTCATTTTGAAGACCATGATTAATCAGTTGTTCCTCAATAAAAGTTCCTGTAAATCCACCAATAAAGCCAAGATTTCTTGATTGAACACCTAATTGAGCCAACACTCTGGATACGTTGATTCCTTTACCCCCAGGAAACTTGTATTCTTTCGTTGTTTTGTTCAATTTACCTTCTTCAAATCCAGGTACATTGATGACATAATCAATTGCTGGATTTAGTGTTAATGCGTAAATCATTTTGTTACCTCCTTTATAGTTGCAACCCCTTGATACTGTGAGCGTTGTTTCTTTGTTAACTGATTCGTTATGATAATCCCTGTATCAATTGACTCGATTTGAGAAAAATTTAGTTTATCAAACTTTGTATCATCAACTAAAAAATAAACTTGTTGTGCTTGATGAACCGCCGTACGCTTCATCATGGCTTCTTCTGGATCAGCTGTCGTTAAGCCATAAACTGGGTGAACGCCATTCGCACCTATGAAAGCCTTATCAAAAAAATACCGCTTCAACTGCTCGCCACCAAACTGACTCACTGATGCTGTTGTGTTCTTTCTAATATTTCCACCGATTATAATCGTATCAAAACCTAAATCAGTCGAAACACACGCATGATGAACGGAGTTTGTCACGATTGACACATTTTTTTCTTTTATAAGTGATAATAATTCCAAAGTTGTTGTTCCAGCATCAATATAAACAACATCACCTTCTTTTATTAATGATGCAGCATATTGCGCAATTTCTTGTTTCTTTTGAACGTTTCTGGAAGATTTTTCTTTCATCGTTAATTCCGGTTCTAAACGAAACGTTAACTTAGCTCCGCCATGAATTCGTACTAGCCAACCTTCTGCTTCTAATTCTTGCAAATCTCTACGAATAGTCGATTCAGAAACACCCAGTTCTTCAATCAACTCACGAACTTTAATTACTTTTTTTGCTTTTAACTCATCTAAAATTTTTGCTTGTCTTTCCTCAGTCAACATAACTCTCACTCCATACCTGTATTATACAATCACAAACAGTCAAAATCAATCAAAAACCGTCAAAAATTATATAAAAAAAGAAGAGGTTTCCCTCTTCTTTCTGTTACATGTTATCTGGTGATTGAATACCAAGTAAGCGCAACCCTTCCTTAAGTACCACGGATACTGAATAGACTAAAGCAAGGCGTGCATCTTTTTGACTGTTATCTTCTAATATTTTTGTTTTTGAATAATACTTATTAAATTTTTGAGCTAAATCAATCACGTATTTAGCCACTACTGAAGGCTCATATTTACGATAAGCTTCTTGTACTTTAGCTGGGAAATTATATAAAGCTTTCACAACTTCCCATGATTCATCATCTGATAGTGAGTAATTTACCTCACTAGTTGGAGCGCTCCAATCAGCTTTTCTTAAAATACTTTCACATCTTGAACGAGTATATTGGACGTATGGGCCTGTTTCTCCTTCAAACTGGATAATATGGTCTAAGTTGAAGTCAAAATTATTTAGACGATCATTTTTAAGGTCATGGAACACAACTGCCCCAACACCCACTTGATGTGCTACTTCTTCTTTGTTTTCTAATGTTGGATTCTTTTCATTGATAATGTTTTGTGTTGCATTAATGGCTTCATTCAACACTTCTTCCAACAGAATAACATTTCCTTTACGTGTCGATAACTTTTTACCATTTGATGTAATCAAGCCAAATGGAATATGTTTAATGTCATCTGACCACTCGTAACCCATCTCTTTTAGCACAGCTTTTAATTGTTTAAAGTGAATAGATTGCTCGTTTCCTACAACATAAATTGATTCGTCGAAATCATAATTTTCTTTACGATACATAGCAGCTGCTAAATCACGTGTAATATAAAGTGTTGCGCCATCTGATTTTCTAATCAACGCTGGATTTAAATCATATTTTTCAAGATTTACAATATCTGCACCATCATCAGAAACTAATAATTCTTTTTCAAGTAAACTATCAATAACTGGTTGCATTTTATCATTGTAGAATGCTTCACCATTATATGAATCAAACTCAATTCCTAACATATCATATACTTTTTGGAATTCTTTTAGTGATTCTTCACGGAACCATGTCCATAATTCGATAGCTTCAGCATCACCATCTTCTAACTTTTTGAACCATTCACGCGCTTGATCATCAAGTTCAGGGTATTTTTCAGCTTCTTCATGGAAATGAACATATAAAGCAAGTAACTCACTAATCGGGTTTTCTTTAACCTTTGCTTCGTCTCCCCATTTTTTATAAGCCACAATTAATTTACCAAATTGTGTTCCCCAGTCACCAACGTGATTGATTTTAACCGGTGTATAACCCACCTTATCAGCTAATTCGGCTAATGAATTACCAATAACTGTTGAACGTAAATGTCCCATTGACATTGGTTTGGCAATATTTGGTGAAGACATATCAATCACAACATTTTTTCCTTGACCAAGTGTTGAGTCACCATAATGATTTTTCTTAGATACCAAATCGTTTAATACCGCATTACTAACTTCAGATTTTTTAAGGAAGAAGTTAATGTAACCACCCATTGGGATGATTTGTTCATAATTTGTTGTATCAATATCTTTTGATAATTCTTCTGCGATCATATTCGGTGCTTTTCTTTGGATTTTAGACAAAGAAAACACTGGGAAAGAATAGTCTCCATGATCACTTGCTTTTGGTTTTTCAATCAGATTTAAAATATCCTCATAGCTTAATTGTTCACCCAATACTGCTGCTAAGTCTTTAGCAATCATCTCTTTAAAATTCATAAAGTGAATCCTCCTCGTATTAATAAAAAAACGTCACCCTATTAAGTTTGTGTCTTAATAGGAGGCGACATAAATAGTCATAAATGAAGCCTTATTTTTGAAACTTATCATTTCTTTATAGTAATCACTATTACTCCATGAACATTATCCATATCGGGTTTATTATAGCAAGAATTACCTTAAAAATCTAACTAAAAAATCAATTCTATTCTTTGTTCTGTCGTTATCAAACTTTTGGTATAAATAAATTACCTAAAGTAGCAGCCATAATAGCTTTAATAGAGTGCATTCGGTTTTCTGCTTCTTCAAATTGGCGGCCATATTCACTTCTAAAAATATCATCTGTTATCTCCATCTCTGTGATACCAAATGCATCAAAAATCATCTGGCCGTACTCAGTTTTTGTATCATGAAAAGCTGGTAGACAATGAAGCACAATTAAGTCACCATTAGCATTACCTGTTTTTTCAATCATATCTCTGTTGATTTGATATGGCATCAATAATTCTACACGTTCTTTGAATTTGTCTTCCTCACCCATAGAAACCCAGACATCTGTATATAAAACATTTGCACCACGCACAGCTTTGGCTACATCATCGGTAATCAGTAATGCACGTCACGTACTTCATATCCAGCACGGTCACGTGTTAAACCCAAAATTTTCTTTTATTGTCATAAAATCGGCAATCATCTGTGTTGGATGCCACTCATCAGTCAAGCCATTCCAAACCGGGACACCAGAATATTTCGCTAAATCTTCCACAATTTCTTGGCTAAAACCACGAAATTCAATCCCGTCAAACATACTCCCCAATACAATTGCTGTGTCTTCCACTGATTCTTTTTTACCAAGTTGAATATCATTACTCTGGGTGTGCTCCTAAATCAATCGCAGCTGTTGTAAATGCTGCTCTGGTTCTAGTAGATGTTTTTTCAAATAACAAGGCAATATTTTTTCCTTCCAAATAACGGTGTGGAATATTTTGTTTCTTTAATTGTTTTAAATGAATACTAAAATCAATCAGATATTCTAATTCTTCTTTGGTAAAATCCTTTTCTGCTAAGAAACTACGACCTTGAAATAAAGATCAACTCATTGCTATCTCCCCTTTTCATTAATCTGAGTTTTAACATACGTCAATTATATAAGAATCCACTTTGAAACAACTTAAACTCTGTTACAAAGTGGATTATGTTTACTATTATTTTTTCTCTGGTACAAACTGTTTGAAGTAATCATTCACGATTTCAGCATCTTCTTTTGATTTTGATAATATTAAAATCGTGTCATCTCCCGCAACACATGCAACTATCTCAGAAAACGACTGTCTAAAACTATCAATCAATACACCTAACAGTTGACCATTACCAGGTAACACTGTCAACACATTGATAAATTCAATTTGAACCAATGATACACCTGTTTCTTTGATGACATTTTTCAAACGTTCTTCATCTGTCAATTTCTTTTCTGTAGACGTATAATCATCCAAAATACGATAATACGACCGACCACTAGAATTATGACTTTTTATAATATTTAACTCACGCATATCTCTTGATATAGTTGACTGAGTTGTACGGACATTTTCTTTTTCTAGACATTTAATCAATTCAGATTGATTTTCAATGTTATTCTCTGATATTACTTTTTTTAAAATAGATTGTCGTGTCTCTTTATTCACGTTAACTCTCCTTACTATCAGGCTTTGACGTATAAATTATAGTAAGAACTTACCTTTATACGTCATCTATCCTACTAGATAGTGACTTACCCCTCAAGTTCTTTGTTTAATTGGTCTGTATTTAAAAAATCGTAACGAGAGAAAAATGATAGTAATGTTTCTAATACTACTTTATTTTTACCATCGACATCATTTTCTACTTGAAGAACGAGTAATGGCTCATGCAAACTCATTCTTAGTAAAAACCATCCTTGACCAAAGTGATCAAAAACTGTCGTACGAATGCCTTCTTCATTGTCCATATCAATGATAAATCCTGGTGTTTCTGCCACTAAATCATGCATCGCATCAATGATTGATTCACCTAATAATTTATAATCTGCTCCACTTATTTTGAAACGTACTTCAGTTGTTTCAGCTGGTTGTTTTAAGTCAGCGATTAAATCACTTAATTCTAAATTTTGTTGTTTTAATTTTGGTAGTAACATTAATATTTTAGCTACCACATATGCCCCGTCATCTAAAAAGTAGTTCTCTTTAAACGCAGCATGTCCACTTGTTTCGATTGATAATGGCACATCAATCCCTTGTGAGTTTAGCTCAATCCCTTTATTTATCACATTACGATACCCACAAAGGTAGCGCACTTGTTTTCCATTTAAACCTTCAATAAATGTTTTTAAGTGACTTGATGTAGGAGAATTCGTCACAATCGTTGCTCCCGGATAGTCATTTAACACAATCGTTGCTAATACCGCTATCAGATTATTTCGGTTAATGACTTCACCTGATTTGTCCACTACAGCAGCACGGTCCACATCAGTATCAAAAATCACCCCTAAATCAGCATGGTTTGCTAATACGGCTTCTTTAATACTTGCCATTGCTTCTTTATTGTCAGGATTAGGAATATGATTTGGAAAATGACCATCAGGATCTAAAAATTGGCTTCCAGTTGTATCTGCCCCTAGTGTTTCTAATACCTTCTCGGCAAAAAATCCACCTGCTCCATTTCCAGCATCTAGCACGATTTTAAACCCTTCAAGCGGTTTATCACTTTGCGTTTGGGCAATAATTTTATCAACTAAATCTTTAGAGTAAGCTGATAACACTTCTTTTTCTTCTACATGGCCTACAACGTTTGTTTTTTCAAACGTTTCTGGGGCATGTTCTAAAATAAACTCAATATCTTCATGCTCTGCTCCACCATCTTTAGTAAATAACTTAATACCATTATAGTAAAATGGTAAATGGCTAGCTGTAATCATGATGCCACAATCGGCATTAAATTCTGGAAATTGTGTTGCCATAAACATTGCTGGTGTTGTAGATAGACCAACATCAATCACGTGAATATCTTCAGTCATAAACGCATCAATTAACCATTGTTTGATTGACTCACCTGATAAACGACTATCTTGACCAATCGCGATGGTAATCGGTGTATGTGTGACACCTTTTTCCTGTTTCAACCAAGTGATAATCCCTTTAGCGATTCTCTCCACCTGTTGTTGTTCAAGATTTGCTGTATATCCTTCTGCTGTAATGGCAATCCCACGTATGTCAGATCCATTTTGTAATTGATTCAAGTCTGTCATAAACACCCTCCTATTTACGATAAAGTAAGTTTTACATATCTACTCTACCTATTTACAACATTATATCATCAAAATGACGTAATAAACGACATCTCTTAAAAATTTTAAAGGGCTTTAATTTCTTTCACAATCAAGTCCAACCCCTTAGTCAAATCTTTTAAAGACAAACAAATAAGCAACAAAAGCGGACGGTTTTTTGTTGCTTATTTGTAATTATTTTTATACATTCACATCTTTTGATATAACATTATAATTTATAGACATTGACTTGATTAAATAAATCATCAAATTTAGTTTTATCAACACATCCCGTTGTGTCTTCCATTGCATTCAACATACCTAATGTCATCGCATATTTCAGAACGTCCTCAATTGATTTCCGCTTTGATAAACTAATTGCTAACCCTGCCACAGTTGAATCCCCACTTCCCACAGGGTTTTTTACTGGGATACTAGGAATCTCTACTCGGTAAAACGACTCATCAAACTTTGCAAATGCACCATCTTTACCTAATGACACCATGATTAATGGCACACCATCAAATAATGAATGGCTTAGAATGTCTGACAAATTAGTATAATCAGCTGATACTTCTTCCCCTAATAAGGCTTGCAACTCATCACTATTAGGTTTAATCGCATAAGGTTTAACAGGCGATTCTAAAGCACTTTTTAAACTTTCTCCTGATGTATCGAGGATAACCTTTATATCTGTATTAGATAACAATGACAATAAGCGACTGTAATAATCCTTTGATACCCCTTTTGGTAAACTGCCGGATAATGTGGCAACATCACTAGAAGTTGCCAATGTCAAAAATGTTTCTTCAAATAATGTCAGTTCCTCAGTTGAAATAGTTGGGCCTGCTTCTAGAATCTCTGTTTGTTGATAGTTATCATGCAATATCGCAATACAATTTCGTGTGTCACCTTGTATATTGGAAAAGTCATGCTTAATCCCTTCACTCGATAGGTTCTCTCGAATAAACTCACCCAACACGCCACCTAACAGTCCAGTACTAATAACTTCTGCTTCCATTTGATGAATCACTCGTGTCACATTTAATCCTTTACCACCCGCTGTTTTTCTTACCTTATCGCAACGATTGATATCGTCAAGTACCAATGTACTTAATGGATAAGAAATATCAACGGACGGATTCATTGTTACTGATACAATCATTTTTTCACCTACTACGCTAATTTATTATGCCAAGATGAAGCTGTCGCATTTAGAGCCTCATTTAGCTCATCCATATTTTGTTTACCTTGTGTGTTTAACCACTCAATAGCAGCTTTTTTTCCTTCTTTGACAAATACTTCGACACTATCTTTCCATGTTGCACGGCCACACAGAACCCCATTAAATGTTGACTCTGCCTCTTTTGCAAAATACAACGTGTCTTGGAATAATTTCGCACTCACGCCTGCACTTAAAAAGATAAACGGCAAGTGTGTGCTGTCACTTTGTTCTTTGAAATAGTTTAGCGCTTCTTTTTTTGTGTATACTACATCAGTTGCCTCTTTAGCGAATCCTTCCACATAATTCATGTTCACTGGTACTTCTACTTTTAATACATCCACTTGATAACGATCTTTTGAGAATTCTTTCATCATCTCATTGACTTTATGCGGTTTAACTCTGGCGTAATCTTTTCCTTTTGCATCATCTATCAGAGCGTCATAAGTTAATACTTCAAGATAAAACGGCATATCTTCAGCCACGCATTCTGACCCGATACGTTCAACAAATGCTTGTTTACGCTCATTAATCTCATCAGACTCATCCACATCATAATAAAGCAAGAATTTCACCGCATCTGCACCTGCTTCTTTCAATCTAAGTGCTGACCATTCAGGCAATAAATCAGGGAAACGCCCTGGTTCAGTCGCATCATATCCTGTTTTTTCATAAGCTAATAACAATCCTGCATCATCTACTTTTACTTTTGAAGCAGGCAAACCGTATTCTGGATCTAATAAAATCGAAGAAGAATAAGGGGTTAGATATTCAGAAATAAGTTCTTTAAATTCGACAATCGCCTTTTCAACATCTCCATTAAATCCTTGTTCTGACAACATACGTTTCAATGCCCCACGTTGGTCAATAGCAAGAGCCGCGATGATGCCGTCTTTTGTCGATAAATGAGTCATATGCGCTAATTTGTTTTCACTGATTTTTTTCATGATAATAATCCCTCTTTCGTATTAGTTAAATGGATGAATCGTAACACCTTGAACAACGCGATTAACTGTTCCTGTGGGTGATGGTGTGTCTGGTTTATTCTTAACTTTCACTGATGTTAATAAGGCAATGATTTGTGCAATCATCACTAAAGGCAACGCTAAAAATCCGTCTGCCAATTGATAATCATTTGTGAGCGATATATTTTTTCCGCTATATTGTGTTTTATTTTGTGATAAAGCAATTGTTTCGACTGCTATAGCGTTTCCATTAATTTCTTCCAAAATATCCACATCATACTGACTAGTGTATGTGTCATTGCTAACGAACCCAAATACTAATGTTTTATCATCCACAAATGATTTAGGTCCGTGTCTAAACCCTAATGAAGAATCAAAGACTGTCGCGATTTTTCCTGCTGTTAATTCTAGTAATTTCAACTGAGCTTCTCTTGTTAAGCCTGATAGACTCTCAGATCCTAAATAAACCACTCGATTGAAATCTTGCGCTACAACATTAGACAGCGTATCTTCCATTGTGACTACTTGTTTTCCCATATTTACCATCGTTGATACAATCAGTTCGTGATCAGTGTGAACCAAATCAAAGATTAATAAAGCAGCCAAGGTCATACAAGAAAAACTTCCTGTCATAGCAAACCCTTGATCATTCGAACGAGTTGGCATTAACATAACAAAAGAATTTTTATCATCTTTAGCATTAACTGCAAGTTTTCCCTCAGGAGCACAACTAATAATCAAATGCTTCACATTTTTTACAACTTGATTGGCTAAATCTATCGTCGCGGCACTTTCAGGACTATTCCCACTTCTTGCAAAAGACACAAGTAACGTTGGAGAATCTTCTTTAAAATAATTTAAAGGCGCTGACACGATATCAGTTGTTGGGATAGCTTCAAAAATAAAATCAGATGTATTCCCATAACGTGTTAAATGTGGTTTAACAACATCTCCCACGTATGCAGACGTTCCTGCTCCTGTAAAAATCACACGAATTTTTTCAGTTGTTTCTTTTTTAAACCCTTCTAAAAAAGCCATTAAACTTTCTTTATGAGAATTAAAAATTTCAAGTGTTTCATTCCATAATTCTGGTTGTTGCTTAATTTCATTTGTAGTAATCACTGCACCTATCTCTTCTAACTGTTGGCTGGTCCAATCTAACATGTAAAGCACTCCTTATTATTTAATTTTTATGGTGTAATACTTTGTATCTAAATTGATCGGCTCTTGCCACACTTAATGTGTATTCAATGATTTCATTTTCTTGATTCACTGTTTTTCTGACTAAGTTTAAGGCAGCTGAACCTATTGGGACTTCAATGTATTCGGCATCTTTATCACTCACAATGCTGGCATAAAATTCTTCTTCTGCGTATTTTATTCGTTGATTATATGTGTCATAAAACACATCATACATTGGCTTTTCTTCCAATATCTCACTTGTTAACCCTTCAAAACGTTTGTATGGTAAATACGTTCTTTCTAACATCATTGGCTCCCCATCGGCTAATCTTAATCGTTTAATTTTAACTAACTGACTTCCCTTATGTACTCCCAGTTGTTCACTTAAATAGTTATTACTTTCAACAACTAAAAATTCTAAAATTTTGGTTGAGGGTTCTTTTCCTAAAGACTTCATTTGTTCTGTAAAACTGTAGGCTCCTGTTAGGTTTAAAATGCTATCTGATACACCAGAAACAAACGTTCCTTTACCATGTTTTTTATAGATAAACCCTAAATTTTCCAATTCTTGTAAAGCTAATCTAACGGTTGTTCGACTAACACCGTGAATCTCTGCTAACTCTCTTTCTGATGGTAATAAATCATGTGCTTGATGTTCTTTTTCAATAGATTCTTTTAATTCATCAACTAGTTGACCATATAATGGTTGCTTCTTATTTTCCATGTTCCCCTCCTAATACCACTTTCAATACCAACTGGTAGTAACCACTTATATTATCAATTATTTGTTATTAAATGTCAAGGGGGACATGGATTTAAAACAGACTTATTTACTCTAAATAGAGGATAAAACTGGTTATTCTGCTATAATATAACCTTGAAAAGGAGTGTTTTAATGACGTACTTTAAACATCTATTTAACACAAGAAAAACAAACGATTCCTTTCTCCGTCCTTTAGGAGCTGAATTGGCCATGTTTATCACACTTTTATTTGCTATCGCATTAGATAATACTTTGATTGCGACAATTGGCATTATGGGGACCTTCTCTTATTTTTATTTTCAATATACATCGGTTAAACAAAATTTTATTTATATATTAGGACACGGTGTTAGCTTGTACTTAGCATTTACACTAGGCATACTATCTAGTTATAAAACGGAAATGATTCCCCTCTTAATAAGCAACATCTCTTTTATCTGTTTTATTACAACGAAATTATTTAATGTTCCAAAACCTGATTACTTTTTTATTTTAATGTTATTTGCTACAGGAACTAACTTAAAGAATACTCATAATGTATTACAAACAAGTCATTATTTATTATACGGTATTTTAGGAGCTATTATTTCTGGTATCATTATTTGTTATTATTAAAATTACCATTAAACCAACAAGTAAAAACTAATAATAAGCTGAGTGTACAAGACAAGTATTATATTATGATCTATAAAGACTATGATATTATATTAAAAGCATTGCATTTTTCTTCTATCATTTTCTGTTCAGCTTACCTTTCAACTCTGTTTAATGAGCAAAACGGCTATTGGATTTTAATTACTTCTGTCGCTATTTTAGGTGGAGAAAACATGGATGATATCAAAATCCGTTCCCACCAAAGATTGATTGGTAGTATTGTCGGTTTAGTACTAGGTGTTATTTTAATTAACTTACATTTACCAAAAATCATTATCTATTTATCGGTTGTGTTACTAAAGATTGGTGTTGTATTTTTCATATCAAGAAATTATGCCATCGCCAATTTTTTTACTAATCCACAAATCTTATTATTAAGTACCTTGAACTCTACCTCTGTCAACCTATTAATCGTACCTTACCGTTTACTTACTACTCTTATCGGTGTCTTCATTGTGTTAATACTCATGTATTTATTTGATTACGGGCTATCTATTTCAAAAACACAATACTAAAAACCACCACTTTACGGCTTAAAGCATAGTAAAGTGGTGACTTGATTTTTAAAACAATCTCATATAATTCTCTTCATTGTTTCTATCTATTTGCACAACACCGAATTGTCCATAGACTGGATTTCCATCTATTTTATATAATTTGTGGCCTGAATAAGTGTCTTCAATCATCGAATAAATCAACCACTCTTGTCCATCTATTGTGATTGCCATTCCGTAACATTTTTCCTCTGAGCATAACTTATTATCAGTTTTTTGTACTGTGGTTTCTTTGACTACAGCATTACTGTATTTAGTCAGAACAGTATATTGAGTTAATTGACTACTTGTTACCACAATTTTTTCATTAACAACTAAATCATTGTATGTTGGGGCAAAAAAACTTTCTTCTACATGCATTGATTCTTCACTGAAATAGGCATAATATCGCTTATTTTTTATATCCAAGCTAACATGATCCTGTTCTTGTCGTGCTGTTATCTTTGGATTTAAATTAAAATAGCGCGTCATATTATAAAATGCATTCTCTCCTATATCAACAACCTGATCTAAAATGATAAAACTATCTAATTCTTTTATGTATAATACTGTCCGCACGACTTTAAAATCTCCATCAACTTGAGTGTCGATGTACGCACTTCTTATGGCCCAAAAACGATCATCTTCATAGACACGGTTAGATAAACTTGTTGGAACAGCTTCAAATCCCCATGAATCCACGACCTCACCAAATGGATGACTATTTATCACAACGGTATTGTGTTGCGGTGCTTCTTTTAATAAATATCTAAGCGGTGACTCGACGTAAGTTAAACGTCCGCTATCTACCAAGATATTATCACCACCAAGTGTGACATCAATGTGGCATAAACTAAGATGCCCATGCCCGCTCCCTAATGGGCCATTGTATAAATGGGCGTAAGATGACGTAGAAGGCCAATCATCATGGTAATAATAATTTCCTGTGAAATGATCCGTCATTGTCTTAGGAAATTCCTCATCTACACACTGAGTTATATTTTTTTCCCATGTTGAATAATCTATCTCACGGTGACTAAAGTAAAGAAGTAAATAATCAACCGTTACATGATTGGCAAAAAGCGGCGGCAAAGATTGTTGGTAGAGTAGCGATAAAGTTTGCATCACATCATCTATTCTCATCTCATCTGTGTCCCCTTGTAGAATAGTCGTCCCTTCTGGTGTCACAAAATGTGGCATAAAATGATACATAGACAAAATCTTTTCTTCTAATAATGTTTGTACGGGATGATCTTTTAGTACGTCACTTTGGTGGATACACACAATACTTCGTAGCACTTCCATAAAATATAATGGCGACTGTTCCCAGTGATTACCAGATGGTTGGACTTGTAGGTGTAATTGATGTGTTAAACGATGTATCATGCGTTGGTACACACTTGACTCACACATGTCACTCGCACGATGAGAGATGATAAAAAATCCAGCAACAATCAATATCCCCCAATTACTCAAATCATACTTCTCGATATAGTCGTCATCCAAATAGTTTAATTGTTGATAGATACTCTGTTTTATTTTTTCATTATCAGACACACTGAGTAACGATTTTTGTTCCAAATAGTGAATCATAATCTCCCAATACATCAAACGAATTCCGGTATCAATGGTTCGCCAATTTTCGGACGTTTGATTTTGAGTAATCCAATCTAGCAATAAATTTTTCCCTTTTTGTAAATAAATACTGTCCCTTGTGATATCAAAACTCAGACACAAATCTAGTAAATATTCTTGACGATTAAGCATATAATTCCACTCTTCATCTTCAAATGGGATATGTGTCCAGTCAATGCCATCAACAAACGCAATAATGTCACGGCATGGTTCCATATCATATGGGTGAATAAATTGAAATTTGTTTTCTAATAATAACTGACTATTCGCATGCATCAACATGATATTTGCCTCTTGTTTATCAAAAAATGTCCTCTTCATTATCTCGTCTCCTCTAACAAAAAGAAGCCACGTTCATCTATATAATAGAGTTATCGTGACTTCTTTGCTTGATTATTTTTCTTCGTTGTATCGACCAATGAGAGAGTGTTTATCCACTCGTATAATGGTATCTTTAGCTATTTTTAGATGAACAATATGTTCGTCAATTCGACTAATTTTTCCAATAATCCCACTATTCATCATGACTTGGTCACCAACTGATAATTCATTTAAAAAAGATTGCATATCGACTAATTGCTTTTGTTGGTATTTTTTCTTTGCAAGGGGTAAAACAACGACATAAAGTATGACAAGCAGTATGAGTAAGATAATCCCGACTGTTTTCATGTTTTAGATACCTTCTTCTGCAGTAACCGATACATCTTCCACTTTTTCTTCAGAAATATCAGGCATTACCATCAACATTTCTTTGCTTTCAGCCATACTATTTGATAACTCAACAGAAACATTATCTGTCGTTAAAATACCCATGCTGTTTTTCATGTATAAATCTAAAATTAGATTTAAGGACACACTAGATAAGATGAATTGATTTTTTTTACCTAGTTCTAATAACAAACGTGTTGCGATTTGATGAGGTGCGCCCCCTGTCATATCAGCAAAAATCAAGACATTGTCATTTTCTATTAAAAAGGCTGTTAATTGTTGTTCGTACTCTCCATGAGTTAAATTGTGATCTAAATCAAAAAAGTGTAACTGTTCATTACTTCCTGATAATAATTTTAAGGCTGAACAAACACCTGACGGGAAATTCCCATGACCGACTATGCATACTTTAAACATTTTTATTCCACCCTACTATTTTAAGATTCCTAGCATTGATAAAGCGATACCTAACACAATAAGCAATGCAATCAAACGGTATGTTGACCATTTGTATTTTCTGATTAATACATATACCCCTGCTGTAACTAAAACTGGTAAAAGATTTGGTGCGATTTTATCAAACACTGTTTGAAGTGCCACAACTTGATCTTTTCCTTCAACTTTTGTCACATATTCAAGTGCCAAATTAGCTTTAACAAATGATACGGATAATCCTGAGATAACCGTTACACCAATTGTTGTCGCAATTTTTGCGATACTTGCCATTTTTTCACTCAATGTATCAATGACATTTGTTCCTAGTTTATAACCTAAGTAACCCATCAACATACGTAAACCAAATGTGATACCAAACATACACACGATGAAGAAGATAGGACCAGCTATTAAGCCATCTAATGCCATACCTGCTGCAATTGTTGAGAACAATGGTGCTAATCCAAATTGAGATAATGAATCCCCAATCCCTGATAAAGGTCCCATCAACGCAAATTTAATGGCACGTGTGTCTTCTTCATTTTGACCACTATCATACATGGCTAATTGCATGCTTGTAATAAATGGAACTAACTGAGGATTTGTGTTATAAAACTCTAAGTTAGAAATAGTAACGTCTTTTAATTTTTCTTCGTCATCTTTGTAAATTTTTCTAAGAGAAGGAAAAAGAATATTCGCATATCCTGTTCCTTGATAATTTCCATAGTTAAATCCATTTTGTAACACGTATGAACGTAAACTTGCTTTAAAATAATCTTTTTTTGTTAATACTGGTTGTTGGTTAGATGCCATCTTCGATTACCTCCTCTTGTTCGTCTACTTGTTCATTACCTTTGTTATAGAAGTTGTTTAAAGCAAGGATTGCACCAGCAAACGCTAACCCAATAACTGGCATTGATAAATAAGAAATACACACATAGCCTAATAAAATAGCTGGAATGAATTCTTTTTTCACCATAACGTTTAAAATCATCGCAAAACCAATAGCCGGTAACAAGCCACCTGCAACAGATAATCCTGAAATAAGTGCTTGAGGAATAATGTTAACAAAAGCACGTAAAACTTCAATACTCATTGTCGCAACTAAACCAATGATAAAACCAAATACTCCAAAACCAATAAATGTTAAGTTTGATGTTAATTTAAATGATTTGTAGTTTCCTTCTTGAATAGATTTTGTTGCCCAAGAAAGTGATCCGGCATTTAATGAATAGATAAATGTAATCACAAATTGAATCATCACAGCAAATGGGAATGATAAAGACAATGCTGTTGGCACGTCCATTCCTGTGTCTTTTAAAGCAATTGCCATAATAGTCCCAACAACACCTGGTCCGATTGGGTTAGGTGGAACAGTTCCTCCAGCCCCAACACCAAATCCCATAAAGGCTAATTCAGCTGTCGCTCCCATTAATAACCCCGTTTGAACATCACCTAAAATAAGTCCGACACCAAATGATAAAAAGATTGCACGGTTAGTATAAATACCAATTAACTGACCGATTAAACAAAATGAAACAAATAACCCTACTAATAATGCCTGTACGAATGTTGCATCCATTTATTTTACCTCCAACGATTAATTTTCTTCGACGTATTTGTTTAAATCTAACCCACCACCAGCGTCGCCGCCCATTGGTGTTGTTTGTGTGTTGAAATGTACCCCGTGTTCATTGTGTAATGTTTTCAAGGCAGCTAAATCCTCTTCACCAAGTGAAATGTAATTAGTTAATTGTTTTTTACCTTCTGCAAAGTGAATGTTCCCAACATTTAATTCTTTGATTGGTATGCCTCCTTCAACTAAACGTAAAACATCTTTAGGATTTTTAGCTACTAGGAAAATCGATTGTTTAGGTGATGCTTTATGAATCTTGTCGCATGTTTCTTCAATACTGAAAAAACGCATTCCGATTGATTTAGAAATCAATGATTTCATCAATGTTTGTTGGATGCTACTTGTAGATACCTCGTCATTAGCCACGATGACTAAATTTGCCCCTAATGAATTAATCCATAATTGTCCTTGTCCGTGAATCAAGCGTTCGTCGATTCGCACCATTTTAATGTTTGGTTCTGTCATTGTTTTTTCCTCCTACCAGTATAATGTCCAATCTTTATAAAAACGAAGTAAGGCTTCCATGTAGAAATAGTCTCCCCAGATGTTCGCTTCATCCACACCTTTTCCTGAATGCCATGAGTAAACACCATGAGTTAATAAGCCATTTTCTTTTTCTAAGTCTGTGTAAGTATAATTTTTAATCAAACTACCCAACATTGCATGAGAAGCGTAACGATACGTCATTGCTAATTCATCTGATTCTGGCAAGTATTTCAACATTTCATTCATGCCACATACCGCAATCGCTCCAGATGAAGAATCTCTTGATTGACCACTGCCATCAGTAAAGATTAAATCCCAATATGGAACTAAATCCTCTGGTAAACGATTTAATAAATAGTTTGTAACAGCTTTGAAGTCCTCTACAATGTAATCATTGTGTGTTTGATAATATTGAAGTGCCATACCATACACAATCCATGCTTGTCCTCGTGCCCAACTTGAATCGTCTGAATACCCTTGACGAGTCACGCCTTTTAATGGTTCACCTGTTTTAGGGTCGAAGTAGAATGTATGGAAACTTGAAGCATTTTCTCGAATCGCTGTTTTTAATGTTGTTTGATAGTGCTTGTCCGCAATATCTGAATACGTCATATCTCCCGTTTCTTCTGATGCCCAGTAAAGAAGTGGGATGTTTAACATGCAATCAACGATTAAACGGTAATTATCTTCTGCACCTAACTCGCCCCAAGCTTGAATGAATTCACCTTTTTCTTGGTATCTAGAAATCAGTTGGTCTGCTGCTAAAATGCTAGCTTTTTTAGCCTCTTCATTTCCTGTTAATTTGTATGCGCTCACACAAGACGGGATGTAAAGAAACCCTAAATCATGATGGTCAACTTCTATTTTTTCTTCAATACGATGTAAAAAATCTGTGACATGTTTGTCAGCTAATTGACGATATTTTTCGTCACTAGTGTATTCATAAGCTAGCCATAACATCCCCGTCCAAAAACCATTTGTCCACTCGATATTTTTCATTTTCTCATAAAAACCATTTTTAGTAGCAGGACTTGGATAGGTTTCACCAAATTTTTTAATGTTCTCATCTACTAAAGCCACTGCATGATCTAATGCACCTGTGATGTCTTTTTTAGATAATAATCCTGATCCATAATAACGTTGTGCATTTAATAAATCTTCTTTTATCATCGCCACTTCTCTCCTTTATTAGTCTCACTTTATATATAGCAAGTAGCGTGCCAACTTTTTAAAACGCTTTATTGATAACGTTTTAAAAACGAGACATTGGATGTGTAACCAAAAAAATTGGATTTACTTTATTAAAAAGTAAATCCAATTAGATTTGCTTGAAACAATTGATGCAAGTAGGATATTTCCCCTAAATCAACTGAGACATGATAGACTGACTCAAACTTTTCCAGTCCTTGTTTAATAACATTTATAAAATACGAGTGATTTTCACTAAACTCTTCTTCATCCATTAAAGTGTTTTGAACATACTCTCTAGTAATCACACGCTCAATCATACAACTGATATGAATATATAATGCTGTCTTTAGATTATTCGGAATTTTTATATCAAAAGCTTGTTCCCAATAATCAATCATCGCTGAAATTAACTCAATGGTTTTTTCTGGATTTAAAATACTTAACATCGTAACCAAATTCTCTAATGACAAAGTTTTCATGACACCATTATTCAAATGTTGAATGTCTAATGGGGCCAAATACAGCTCAAATATGTTTGCCAAATGCTTGTACCCATCCTCAGATACCACATCATCAATCCCAATATATTTCACACCGTCAACTTGCGGATCAGCAGTGCCTAAAATACCGATAATATCATAACGATTAAACATCGTAGTATTGGTTTTCATTTTTTTCAGATGTGCATAATCGGATAAAACAAGTTGAATTGGCGTATTTTTAGGTAAATTTTCAGAAATGACTTCTTGTAATTTCTTGGCTGTCCCCATACCTGATTGGCACGAAATAATTAATGCTGGGACTTTTTTCTTATCTGGTTGGAACATAGAGTAGGTTGAAAAATGCTGACGAGAAGATTCTTTCCCAATCATTTCAATATGTTCATTATTCACAATTCTAAAACCAACATCTAATGCTAGTTGAGTTGAGACATTGTTGATAATCACAATCGACCCATCTACTCGGTGCTCGAGTGCTTCTTTTAAGTCGTGCGTATGACCAATATCAATTAATATAATTGTTCCATTTGCTGTTTCATGCAAGGAAAGGTAACGTTGCAGCTTCACGATAATCTCATTAAAACTCACATCTAATGACATATCAATTCCTTGATACACCTTTTGACCAATCATAGCATTCGTTGTTTCCGCTAGACTAGATGCCGTGCTTTTTCCGTGGCAAATAATGACACCATTGATTTGTTCTTTGTGTTTCAATCGGCGATAATAAGTAAAAATCATATTTAAAATCAAATAGTCCCACTCATTTAATTCAATATGACCGATATTTGACATCTCTTTAAACAAATAAACAAATAAATCAACGGTATTCGTAACATACTCTAGCTTTTCTTTAAACAATTGATTGTACTGTTTTACTCTATCGACTGCATACTCACTGTCTGATTCTCTAGCTAACAACAGCTCGATAAATAATAATAAAATGTCACGTGTTTCTGGCAATACTTCGATTTGGTGCGTTTCATACATCACACGACAAACCTCATCAATCATGGATACTAACTTGATTTTTAATGGCTTGTCTATCAACGCCCGGTTATTAATTGATTTAAACTGTTCCTCTATTTTTTCAAACGACACATTAATCCAGTAATGCGAATTGAGTTCTTCTCTCAAATATTGTTTGCCAATGCTATCAAGCTCTCCGTATAATACATCAAAAAACGTCGCAATAGACCGATAACTTGGGTCAATGACCGTCCCAGTTGGGGTGATTTTTATTTTATCTTTTGGCGTTAAATCAATTGCTCGAAACGCTTCTTTTTTCATATTATCAGGTAAATCACTAATCGAAACCGTTAATTCTTCCCCTAACCCTTGACGAACAAAGGCATTACCACAAATGTAACGGATTAAATTTTGTAATTCTCCTACGTTTCCAACAAATTTATAAGCTAATAAAAAATGAAACAACGCATCTTCAATTAAAATATCTTTTTTCAGTAACAAAGCTTCTTGTCGAAAAAAATGATACAAAAATTCACGTTTTTCTCTAATGCCACGACTTTCTAATGACGGCACTTTCGCTACTATCGGAATACGTCTTGTGAATGTATCAAGCAAATAATCATCCAATGTTTCAGTTGTCGCAAACATTAATCTCACTTCTGCATGTGACCATGTTTCATTTTCTCCTACTGGCTTGTATTTTCCCTCATCGATAAAATAAAATAGTTTCTCTTGATTTTCTGGTGTTAAACGATGGACTTCATCTATGAACAACACACCTTTATCAGCTAATGCTAATAGTCCCTTACTATCCTCATCGGCCCCTGTGAAACTCCCCTTTTTGTGTCCAAATAATTTAGAAGATAATAATTCTGGATTATCTGCATATTCTGCACAGTTAAACGTAATTAAAGGTGCTATTTCATCTAATAAATCCATTTGTTTCGCATAATCATAAAAGCGCTTAACTAAATATGTTTTCCCAGAACCTGTTGGCCCAGTTAAAAGAAATGGCATTCCTTTTGGTGGATAACTTAAAGCAATTTTCCCTTGCTTAATCACATGATTCAAACTACTTTGACTGCCAATCAACTGATCAAATACGTCGGTTTTATCTGATAATAATTCCTCAAAAGAGTCATAAATAGATTTGGATAATTCTTGATTTAAAAAATCTGAGACCAATTGTTTTGGCAAATAATAGACTGGTTTAGAATTAATTTTGATTAATTCACCTTCTTTAAACAAATTGTTTAAATGATGGTTAACAATATTTGTTTTCTTTCCTGTCACCTCAGACATATGATGAGTTGTTGCAAAGTCACATGATTCTTCATTTAATGTATCAACTAATTCAAATCCTTGTTCTAAAAGCAGTAAATAATTTACTTTATTCATCCCTATCACCCTATACTCTGACTTTCTAGTAAAAAATCCACAAGATAATTATCTTGCGGATATGATCTTTGGTAAAAAAATTATAGTTTATCTCAATCTATTTGTAAATTACAAATCAAACTCTTGACTATATTCTTTTCCAAATACTTCAATTTGTGTTAACGCTGGAAACGGTGAGTCATCCTCATGTTTGATGAGATTTTTTAATGTCACACTCGTCACAACAGTTGATGGAATATCAAAAAACTGACGATCAAGAGCATTCGTTGTATCAAGTACATATTCATCTCCTGTCGATAACTCTAAAGTCACACGTGTCCAGTAACTATCATGTGGATAATCTCCACGTAACACAAGCGCTACTTTATCAATTAACACTTCGCGTGCGAAATCAATCGTAATTTGCGCATCCGCTCGTTGATTAATTCCCCATGATTGATATGGGTATGACCCATGATTTTCATTTGCGACAATTCCATCAATAGCATTTCTAGCAAAGAATGTTGAGTCATTACGTGTTTCCACATTTGCATAGGCATGAGGATAACCTTTCGAATCATCTTTTTGATCGTGCGGATTTTTAGCTAAATTTCTGTAGGCGTTGATTTCATCTATTGTCGGTAACCACGCTTTAACAAAATGTCTAGTTCCTTTAAACACGTTTGGCGAATAAGCTAAACCTAACTTTTCATCTAAAATCACTTGATAGCGCCACTTGGTACCCTCTACATAAATCAAACTAGGCTCAATCGCTGCATCCATCTGTACCCAAACTAGTTGATTTGGTTCACTTAAAGTCAACTCAAAATAATCTCCTAATTGATAGGGATAATTCTTAAAAACTAAGTACGTCTCACCTTCTCTAGAACGTTCTTGTTTTATGGTTTCTTTATTTTTTAACGATAAAGTTAACATGTTCTCATCCTTTCGATTAACGATTTATTTTACTTGAATCACTATTGATAAACTGCTCGACTTCGTCTTTTGAAATATATAGCGAATCTCCTGAATAGGTATGCTTTAATACAGACATACCCGTAGCAAACTCTATACTGTGTTGTGGGTCATCTTGTGTGAGTAACCCATGTAGCATGCCAGACGAAAATGCATCTCCCCCACCAATTCGGTCAACAATATATGGTATATGGAATTTTCTTGATTGATACAGCTGACCATCGTACCACAAATTACCTTGAAGATAGTTTTCATCAGTTGATACCACGTCACGTGTTGTCGAATAAATCACTGAAATATTTGGATACATCTCTTGCATTTTTTGACTATAATAAGTCAATTCATCGACAGTTGAAGCTGCGTCCTCAAGCGGTGTGACACCGAGTAGATTAATGGCATCTAATTTACCTGCAGAAAAAATATCAACAAATGGTAAGATTTTTTTATAAACATCTGATGCTTTTTCTAAGGACCATAATTTTGCACGATAATTACTGTCAAAAGAAACTATTACCCCTCGTTCTTTTGCTCGTTTCATCAAATCACATGTTATAGTTACTAGATCCTCACTTAAAGCAGGTGTGATACCAGACACATGGAACAAGTCTACTCCGTCAAATATCGTATCATCTGCCCACATCGTTTCTGTTAGTTCTGCTAAACTTGAGTGCTTTCTGTCATATACCACACTTGTTGCTCTAGGACCTGCTCCTACTTCAACAAAATAAGCACCTAGTCTGTCTCCAGAATAATAAACATCTGAGGTAGCCACACCATATTTACGAAAATGCTGTAATGCTCCTTGACCTAATGGGTTTTTGGGAACCACCGACAAAAGTGACACATCATGAGATAACCCACTTAGACCAATACTCACATTGGCTTCACTGCCACCATAATGGAAAAAAAGTCGTGAACTATCTTCTAAGTGTTGACCTTTTTCAGTTGAATAACGAATTAATATTTCACCTAATGTGACAACTTTTCCCATGCTAGTTCCCTCTTATTTCATATAGTTTTTTCACGTAAGTCTGAGCATTCTCAGTCACCACGTCATAATTATCTCCAGTTAATCCTTTAGTTAAATTGCTGCCAATTCCAACTGCAAGCACACCATTATCAAACCATTCTTGCATGTTATCTAAACTCACACCACCAGTTGGCATTAAATTCACATGAGGAAGTGGTCCTTTCACGTCTTTAATAAAGCGTGGTCCCACAATATCTCCAGGAAACACTTTAATAATATCAACTCCATAAGCTAATGCTGTATTAATTTCAGTAATAGACATACATCCCGGTAAATAAGGTATCTGATACAAATTACATATTTGAGCTACATCGGCATCAAATGATGGACTCACGATAAAATCGGCACCTGATAAAATAGCTAATCTAGCTGTCGTTACATCCAAAACGGTACCAGCACCAATTACAACCGAATCATCTTCTTTGTATTCTTGTACTAAGTCTTCAATCACACCACTCGCATTTGGTGTCGTATACGCCACTTCAATGGCTTTAATATCACCTGCAACTGTTGCTTTTGAAATATTAACACCATCTTCTTTTGAGTTTCCACGAATCACGGCTACTAACCCACATTGTTGTAATTTTGATAATACTTGTACTTTTTTCATCAAATTTCCTCTTTTCTTTGATTAACAAATTGGTACCAAAAGACACCTAATAACATCATAAAAATGGCCAATATAATGGCTGCCATGCCCCAGAATATGGTAAATGTTTGGGCAAGATACCCTGTAACGATTGGCATAGTGATACCACCTAATCCACCAATCACTAATATCCAACCTAGTGACATTGGATGTTTTTTAATGGATGAGCCTGCTATTGTCATAGCTGTTGGGTAAATCCCACCCATTGAAATACCTAAACCTAATACTGATACTAAAATCATGGTGACACTGTTACTGGCAAGTAATAGCCCATAAAAAATGGCACTACCAATACTAATAAGAGTAATCAATGTTCCCCGTGACAGGCGACTACCTAAGAAAACACAACCTAATCGACCAATTAAAATTCCTACCCATAATAACGACGAAATCATTTGAGATTGTTGGATAGTTAATAAATCAGACTGAATAAAATATGTCACCAACCAACCTGTGATAGCAGATTCTGCACACAGATAGAAAAAAATAATGATAACCGTATTCCAAAACAGTGAATCTTTAAAAAACGTATAATCTTTTTCTTTAGTTGTTTGATCTTTTGCTAAGATGTCTCCTTCAATTGGCATATTAAAAAACATCATTTGAGAGACTACAATCAATCCTATAATTCCTACTAATAACCAGCGCCATCCATTTAACCCAAATAACTGACCAAATAGAATCACTAAAAATGGCGATAACAACGCCCCAATTGCAAATAAACTATGTAAAAAATTTAATGCTGAAGGGTTACTATCTGTAATATCATTGACCGTCTTATTGTTAAAATTTGAAATACTTCCTCGACTAATTCCGGTAAAGAAAAAAGCAAATAAAAGTATCCACGGTGTTCCTACACCAATTATTAATAAAAAACCAATAATTACAAAACTACTTAAAAACAAAATCGATTTTTTCCGGCCATAATACAGCGGTAATATTCCAGCCACAAAACCTGCAATCAAATTCCCAGCCTGATGACTTGATAACAACATCCCACTGACTGTTTCGTTTAATGAATAAGCGTCACTCAATAACGGTAAAATCGAACCAAATAACATTGAGTACAATCCATTAACAAAAAATATAAAGAAACAACACCATAAAATATATTTATCTACTGCATTTAATTGTTTATAAAACGTCATTTTTTCTACTCTCTACCATCTTTCTATTTAAAATAAAAAAGTAGCACGAGAATCGTGCTACTCGCGTGATTAAGGTTGTTTTCCTATATACGCTAAAATTCCACCGTCCACATATAAAATGTGTCCGTTAACAAAATCAGATGCTTCAGATGCTAAGAAGACTGCTGATCCTTGTAAATCTTCAACCGTTCCCCAACGTGCAGCTGGTGTTTTGGCAATAATAAAGTCATTAAATGGATGACCTTCTTCACGTAATGGAGCTGTTTGAGGTGTTGCAATATAACCAGGTCCAATTCCATTACATTGGATGTTATGTTCACCAAACTCGGCACAAATATTTTTAGTTAACATTTTTAGTCCGCCTTTAGCAGCTGCATAAGCACTAACTGTTTCACGTCCTAATTCACTCATCATTGAGCAAATATTAATAATTTTTCCATGACCTTTTTCAATCATGCCCGGTAACACAGCTTTCGACATAATAAATGGACCATTTAAGTCAATATCAATAACTTGTCTAAAGTCCTCTACTGACATATCTAACATTGGCATACGTTTGATGATTCCAGCATTATTTACTAGGATATCAATTGTTCCAACCTCTTCTTCTATTTGTTTAACTGCTGCATTCACTGCTGATTCATCTGTTACATCAAACACATAACCTTTTGCATCAATTCCTGCTGCTTTATAGTTTTCAGCACCTTGAGCCACTGATTCTTCATTAATACTGTTATAAACAATCGTTGCGCCTGCTTCATGTAAGGCTTGAGCGATACCAAAACCAATACCGTAAATCCCGCCAGTTACTAAAGCCACTTTGCCATCTAATCTAAATGAATCCATTGAAAATTTTGTCATAGTTTACACCCCTATTATTTTAAGTCATCCATAGCGACCATATCCATGTCACCGTATGTGATGTTTTCGCCACACATTGCCCAGATAAATGTATAATCTGCTGTTCCCACACCTGTATGAATTGACCAACTTGGTGAGATAGTTGCTTGTTCGTTACCCATTACTAAATGTTTTGTTTCGTCAGGTTTACCCATAAAATGGAAAACTTTTGTATCTGGATCCATATCAAAGTATAGATAAGTTTCCATACGACGTTCGTGTGTATGACATGGCATAGTGTTCCATGATGAACCTTCTGCCAAGATAGTGTATCCCATTTGCAATTGACAGCTTTCACAAACGTTTGGATGAATATATTGATAGATTTTACGTTTGTTTAATGTTGTTGATTCACCAGTTTCCATCGGTGTGATATTATCAATGCTGATTTTCACATTTGGGTAAATTTTATGTGCTGGTACTGATACACAATAGAATTTCGCTGGATTACTTACATCATCTGATTTGAACTGTACTTGTTTTGTTTCTTTACCTATATAGTAACCATCTTGTTTCTTCATAGGTTCCTCTGTACCATTGATAATGATTGAACCAGGGCCGCCAATATTAATCACGCCTAATTCACGACGCTCTAGAAAATAATCAACACCTAATTCAGTTGATAGTTTAATTTCTAATGTTTCATTAGTTGGTGTTACACCCCCAAAAATCATACGATCATTATGTGTGTAAGTTAGTAATACTTCTCCTGGGACAAATAACTTTTCAACTAAAAACGCATCTCTTAGTTGTTCTGTTGAAAAATGACGAATCATCTCTGGACTGCTTCCGTATCTTGTTTCCATCTTCATGCTAAATTACCCCTTTTCTTATTTGGAAATAACATTTCTTATTAAGAAATCTATAACCTGATTATAGCGACTTCCTCAAAAAAATGCAACCCTTTTCATCAAGAATATATATTCATGAACTCTTTGTACTAATATAAATCGAAAAAAGATATACAAAATGGCTAATTCTTCTGCTTTAACAGATAAACAATGGTACACAAAAGAAAACAGGCAAAATTTATAAACAAAGAAAATTGATGTAGAACTAGCCATTAGAAATCTGAACACTAATTTGTCGTTCACTCATTTCTCTGTTAGATGAAAAGACAAGGTAGTTAATGAGTTAGGTTTTGCATTAATGGCAATAATCATAAGAAAATTAACTGGCTATAGGTAGTTGAAAAGTATGAATGAACTCAGAAGGAGCTGCACCAAAAGTATTAGAATAGAAAAAGTCCCATGAAATCCGTTAATTACAACGTTGATTTCATGGGACTTTTTATTTTGATAGTTAAGTGATTTTTATTTAAAAAGTTACTTTTGAGTCAGCCTATTTCTCCATGGGATGAAATTGAACATATGCTTTAAACAGCATAGACCATTACATAGAATCGGAATGTATCTATCTATTGTTTTAACTTTGCAACACAAACAATGTCAATTTGTTGATACTTCTGCTTAGCTTTAATTTATTTGTTATCAAACTTTTCTTTAACGTCACCAATAACTTCTTCTGTTTTGTCTTTTATATCAGAACTAACTTCTTTAATTTTACCTTCAACTTGTTTTAAAACGCCTTCACCTTTTAATTCTTCATTGTTTGTAACATCACCAGTAGTTTCTTTTACTTTGCCAACTACTTTATCTATTTTTCCATTATTCGTCATTATAATAACCTCCTATTCTTAATTACAACACTGTTATACTATTTTCTAATTCTTACTACCTACTGAGGTTAACCATCTACTTTACTCTTGAACCCATAACATTATCCTGAACATTTGATACTTGATCGCTTAATTTATCTCCAACATCTGAAGCAGTTTCTTTTACGTTATCTGTCTTTTTAGAAATAAAATTACTCGTATTTTCTGCAGCTTCTGATAACTTATCTTGTACTGTTGTATTATCTTCTTCATATTGTTCTTTGGATTTTACATCCACAACATTTACATTTACCTCTACAACACTTAGACCTGTCATCTTTTTGATTTCTCTAGAAGTAATTTCTTTTATGCTATCATAAACGTTATTCATATTTCGACCGTATTCACAAACAATATCTAAATCGACAGCGACTTGTTCTTTACCAACTTCTACATCAATACCCGATGTAACATCATCTGTATTGACAATTTTTCCTGCTAAATTAGATAAAAAACCGCCATCAACAGTTAATAATCCATCAATTTCTTCCAAAGCAATACCTATTATTTTTTGTATCACTTTATCATCAAACGTCAAATTTCCTTTTATTGTTTTATTTTGAGTCTGTCCTTTAGTATCTGTTGTTTTCCCTTTTTTGTCTTCATTTTTATTACTCATTGTAATTCCTCCCTATATTTTAT
>SKEY01001283.1_pt1 | contig 33638 bp, 30 predicted proteins | sample 4843871 | NCBI WGS metagenome assembly SKEY01 (sample SAMN11008797, study PRJNA524170) | human gut metagenome | biome: Human fecal sample; material: Feces; isolation source: fecal sample from pouch patient p36 | host: Homo sapiens | place: Israel: Tel-Aviv | collected 2016-12-04 | reverse complement strand
TCCCATATTCCATCCGAAAACTTCCTATAAGATGCTTCGTTCGACTTGCATGTGTTAGGCACGCCGCCAGCGTTCATCCTGAGCCAGGATCAAACTCTCAAATTATAAGTTTTTCACTTACACGAGGCCTTCCACGAGTGTTACGTGAAAACTTAGTCCGCATTAGTTGCGGTCCGTCTCTCAGGACCGTTACGTTTGCGGACACCCCCGTAAAGAGTGTTCCTTGGTTTCAGACTACTTAGCTTGGCTAGTTATCTTTAACCTTCATTACTTGGTTTTGTTCTGAATCTTCTCAAATCCAAAGGTCCAAACCAGACCTTCTGTTTTTAGAATTTTCAGGGTTTTACATACTGTTCAATCTTCAATTATCAAGGTTCTCTGTGTTGTCGGCCTGTTCAGCAGCAACTTTTATATCTTATCACAGTCACTTGTGTTTGTCAACAACTTTTTTAACTTTTTTTCTTTCCTATCTTCCTGCGTTGTGGCTCTCACCGCAGCGCAAGAGATATCTTACCAGATGCTTCGACAATTGTCAACAACTTTTTTAACTTTTTTAATTATCATAACAATTCGCATTTCTTTCATTTAACAATAGGCGCCCGGCCACCTCTTCCCCATATTCCATTTACCTTTCCCACTTATTCCACTTACCTTTCCCACTTATTCCATTTACCTTTCCCACACATTCCGAACATGCCTTTTAACAATTCTGCCATATAAAAAATACAGCCATGGACCATCCATGGCTGCATCATACAATTAATTCAATCGGATTTATATATCTCCCATGTCGAACGCGTCTATCGCGCCGTCTACAGGAGCTTCCTCACTTGACTCTTCCGGCACTTCCTCAGCAATCTGGAACTCGGAAAGATATGCCTCCTCCGGAAGTCCCGCCAGGTACGCAGGAAGGTTAACCGCAATGCCATCCATATGATATGGCAGGGCCAGGGTCACATTGACGGTTTCTTCTGTGCCACCCTTTTCCTGGGTGATTTCAAGTGTCATATTAAACTTCTGCCCGATACAGGTTGCCATACCTCTTTCCTTGTCGCGGAGCTTTGCGACCTGTTCACCATCCACGAATACCACGACCTTATAGGGAGTGGTATAGGTCTGGCCATTATATTCCAGGGACTTATTGTCAATATACACCGTATGGCCACGGCCAATGAGCATCATGAAACCAGCAATAATGAGCAGGAGCAGGATGGCTCCCACCCTGAATAGAAGTGTACGTTTCTTTTTCAATTCTCCCCCTCCTCATCCTGTGCAAGCTGAAGCATCTGACCAGCTTTGCCCTTTGCTCTCCGTTTTTTTGCTTCATACATAATAAGGGCCAGCGTTATGACACCATAGGAGATGAACACACGGAAGTATTCGCCTATCATGGAATCGCCTGTAATCTTCGCACCAGCTGACGGCGCCACGATGAACATCAGATGGAACAGGATGACACCGAGGAATACGTTACCAATGGATGCCCTGTCCACAGAAGCCCCGCCCACAAGCAGCGCTGCAATACAGAACATACCTATCTGGGTATGGGAACTGTAGGTTGAGATATTACCCATGTTCTGCAGGTAGATGACCATGCCAAGACCAGCGAAAACCGTGGACATGACAATGGCAATGATCCTGGTACGCTCAACCTTGATACCGGCATCTCCGGCCACATCCATGTCCTGCCCCACGGCACGCATGTCCTGTCCAAGCTTTGTCTTCCTGAACCATATGATGAACAGACATAAAAGACCGATAACAATAAGGGTCAGCACCGGAATCTTAACACCGCCAATGCGGATTGCCAGCAGGTTATCAAGATACTGTCTCATGTGCAGAAGGCTGACCGTGTTGCGGACGCCATACCCCCTGGGCAGTTTGATGGAAGAATGCATGATTGGGATAATGGAACCCATCATATACAGAACCACCAGCTGGTATAAACCATTCATGAAAAAGCTGATGATATAACTGGTAATCATCTCCCTGCCTTTTGCCCTGTTTAACATTTTACCGCAAAAGATGCCCAACAGGATGGAAATGGGAATCGATATGATCATGGCAAGGATGATACCGGGAATCCCCCATATCTGCCAGTCAGCGGCAAAAATCAGGCCAATCTGACCAGCCATGGCTCCCAATGTCATACCAAAGTTAAGACCCATGCCAGCCATGATAGGGATTAGGAGGCTGAGGATCAGGAAGGCATTCCTTCCAAGCCTGGTCATAATCTCATTAAGCAGATATCCCGGAGAAAAACCGGATACCGGAATGCAGACGGCGCAGATAAGGATAAACATCAGCGGCACAGAGTTATTCCTGGCTAGTTCGACGATTCGGTTGCTGCCGTTATTTTTCTGTTTTGTGCTCATTTTGATCCCTCCGTCTTTCTGGTCAGAGCGTAAAGAATCATACCGTTCGATACAACGATACGGATAACCTCGCTCATATCCATATGAATCATGGAATTCATTACCGTTGGGGTCATGGTCACAATACCCTGGAACAGGAAGGTACCAATAATGACGTTGGTAATGGACGCCTTGTTAACTGATGCGCCGCCAATCAGGATGGCAGACACCGCAGGCAGCGCCATGTAGAACGGCGCCATATAGAGCTGGATGAATCCGAAGCCCTGCTCATACATCAGGATGCCGACCGCGGCAAGCCAGGTGGACATGATGACTGAAAGCATCCTCATCTTGTCAATGTTGATACCGGATGCCCTTGCAAAGTTCGGGTTTGAACCCACTGCCGTCATGGCTGTTCCGGTCTTGGTGTGGAGGAATGCCCACATCAGGAACGCAAGTACGGCAAAGAACAGGAGGCTGCCCACAGGTATGGAAAAATGTCCAATATGGATCTGCAGGAAGTTAGCCAGTACTTTGTCATAAAAGCCTTCCAGTGAAATGGTGGTACGAAGTCCCTTTCCTGACAGTCCCCAAACCATGGTAGGACTGCTGTAGGGCAGTAACAGCCACATCATACACATAAAGGAAACGGATGAGAAACCCACATATGTGGCAATCATCATTTCCCCGCCTTTAATCTTGTTTAACAGCCAGCCATAGCCGCCGCCAAACACCAGCGCAAAAGGCGTTGCAATCAAAATAGCCATGACAAAGCTCATAGGTCCGCTGAAACCGAACTGTATGGACATGGTTGCTCCCAGAAGACCTGATATGATGCCCAAAGGAAGACCAAAGTTAAGGCCGCAGCCTGAATGCACCATTGGCACCATGGCCAGAACCAGTACCGCGTTCCAGCTGAAACGGTTAATCGTGTTGGTTATCTGGGTGGGAAGGTCTGCCCCAACCAGCGGTGCCAGAATGAAGAGCGCCAGAAGGAACCCGGCGATGATTAATCTTGGCAGGCCAAAGTCATTTACAAATTCCCTGACTTTTTCTTTGTAGCCAGGAGTTGTTGTCGTATTTTCATTTTTTCCCATGCTGTCTCCCCCTTATTTAACCTGGCTGACCATGAGCAGGCCGAATTCTTCTGAAGATTCGGTCGCCGGCAGGATTCCAGCAATCTTACCGCCCGAAACAATCGCAATGCGGTCACAGGTTGTCCGCAGTTCTTCAAGCTCGGACGAAATCATGACCACCGTGACACCGTGTTCCTTGTTGAACTTCTTCAGGGCGTCCAGAACCAGCGATTTCGCACCGACGTCGATACCTCTCGTGGGTTCGGAAACAAACAGGAATTTAGGTTCAAGGGCAAATGCCTTGGCCAGGCACACCTTCTGCTGGTTACCGCCGGAAAGTTCCTTGGCCTTTTGCAGGGAACTGGTACATTTAATCATGAGTTCGTCGATGTACTTCTGGGTCACTTCATGGATGGCTTTCTCGTCCCTCCATTTAATCAGGCCGCCCAGATAGTTCTTAAGGAATTTGTCCTGGATCTGCATGGCGGAAAAAGCAATGTTCCACTCAAGTGTTTCGTCCAGCAGCAGGCCCACGTCCCTTCTGTCCTCGGAAACAAAGGCAAGGGATGAATCCAGGCACTTCCTGGGATTGTTAAGGGGAATGGCCTGTCCATCGAATTCCACTGAGCCGCCTGCTTCGTAGAGTCCCATGACTCCATTGGGAATGCCCAGCTTTCCCTGTCCAGCCAGACCGCCGATTCCAAGGATCTCGCCTTCCTTAATGTCCAGATTGACGTTGCGCACGGTCTCACCGGGCATGTCAACCCAGAGATTGCGGATGGACATGATGGTCCGGGCATCCGGGTTAATCCTGATGTCGGCCCTTTCACTGGACTGGATGTTCCTGCCCACCATCCACTTGGTAATGTCCGCCACATCCGTTTCCTTGGACGGCACATCCTTTACAACATAACCATCACGCATGATTACAACCGTATCGCATACGGTCAGGATCTCATGCAGGCGATGGGTGATGAAAATCACGGCAATGCCTTTGGCGGACATGCCGCGGATTGAATCTAACAGGGCCTCTGCCTCTTTCTCAGTCAATACGGCCGTAGGTTCATCAAGAATCAGCAGCTTCAGCTGTTCCTTGCTGAGCTCACGGGCAATCTCAGTGAACTGCTTATGCCCTACCGGCATGTCACTGATGACCATATCCGCATCAATCTTTACGCCCATTTTATCAATGGCCTGTGCAGAACGTCCGGCCATCTCCTTATAGTCCAGGGTATTTAATCTATCTCCAAAAACTTCTGAAATTATATTCTTCTTCATCGGTTCACGGTTTAACAGGATATTTTCCGTGGCTGTAAAACCCGGGATTAAGGAAAATTCCTGGTGAACCATGCCAATTCCCGCATTCAGCGCATCAAACGGTGTGGAGAAATTAACTTTCTCACCGTTAATCAGGACGTCTCCGCCATATCCGCCGGTTTCCCTGATCACATCCATACCGAAAAGGAGCTTCATCAGCGTACTCTTGCCAGCTCCGTTCTCGCCTACAAGGCCCAGCACCTCACCTGCTTTCAGTGTGAAGTTGATATCCGTAAGGACCTGGTTTCCAAAGAAATCCTTTTTGATATTCCGCATCTCCAACAAGGGAGTGTTGTCATTTATCATCGTTATGCCCCACTTAAAAACAGTAGGAGGAGAGTGAACTCCCCCCACTGTTGTCCAAATTTAGTATTATAAAGCGTCTTACTTAATGGTGAAGTATTTCTCTGGAACCTCAATCTGTGTAGAGCCCATGAAATGTCCGGGATCACCCATGATGTAGGTATCCTGATATACCAGGAAAACGTTGTCTAACTTAACGCCGGTTTCCACGTTGGTGTAGTTGGAACCATTCCACTCAGCCTTTGGAGAGAATACCTGATAAGCCTTGGCAATATCATCGATATCATCCAGCTCGCTCTCGCCATTAAGGACGTTCAGGGCGTGCTGCGCAAGACCTGCAGATGTTGTGTAGCCATAGGAATAAGCCCATGTTCCGAAGTGGTCAGCGCCACCTCTTTCAACGATGGTGGATTCAACCTTGGCAAGGATCTTATCAAAGTCTCCTGCCTCAGCAGTTAAGTCGATGCCCAGTGCGCCAGGATAGCCCATCAGCGGTGAAGGAAGGTCAGCCTCAATGAAGTAGCCGCCGTATTCCATCAGCTGCTTAAGCAGTGGCTCGGTATGTGCATCGTTGGTACAGAAGTAGGCAGCGTTCTTGCCATACTTCTCAACCCACTCCGGAACCTTCTCAAGGATGTATGCCTGTGCACCGGCAACGCCGACGTCAGAGGTTGGGTCTGGGGCAGTCTCAAGGACGAACTCCATGCCAAATTCCTTGCAGGCTTCCTTCATGACAGCCACACGGCGGCTCATGGTCTCATATGCCATATGACGTGGGAAGGAAATATGTACAAATGTGTCGCAGCCCAGCTCATGGGCGGTACGGATGATCAGGTAACCACGCGCAACGAAGTCGTTGTTGCAGACCAGGTCGGCAGCGCTTCCAATCTCCGGCAGGTCCTCATGGCCCTCACCTGCGATACAGATGATGTCGGGGCGGCTTTCTTTAATCTTACGGAAAGCTTCGGTTGTGCCCGGAACAGACTGGTTAACGATGATTGCCTTCATCTGAGGATCATCGGAAAGGTTAACAATCGTCTGAATGGTTGTTTCAAGTTCCTCTGTAAAGTTGTCAGGATAGATGGCCAGTTTAACCATATCCTCGCCATACATGGCCTGGAACGCCTCGGCGCCACGTCTGTCGTCCTCGGACTGTGACACAGAACCAGTGACGATACCGATGTGGAAATCGCCGGCGTCTGATGCCTCGGTCTCCTCTGCATCATCTGCCTGTGTGTCGGCCTGTGCATCGGGTGCCTTGGACTCGGTAGCCTGGGTGGCAGGTGCCTGGGTAGTGCCGGTGTTGGATCCGCCGCAGCCAGCAAGTCCCGTAACAACGGCTGCTGCAAGCAGAATGCTAAGATACTTCTTCATAACAAACCTCCAAAATCTAATTTTAAAAGGGGACAATAGGTACCTATTAATTGTAGCATATGCACATTTTTTGTCAACTATAAATCAACAGGTCGAAACAATATGCACGGTACAATGCGGGTAATTGTCCCCTCATCCGCCTACATCCCGCTGTCCAGGGTAAACCAGAATTCCACTCCTCCGTCTACATTTTCAACGCCGCAGGCCTTATTGTGGGAATCCATGATTGCCTTGACAATGGACAGCCCAATGCCGCTGCCGCCGTATTCCCTGGTCCTTGCCTTATCCACCTTATAGAACTTAGTCCAGAGATTCCCGATATCCTCCTGCGGAATATGCCGTCCGGTGTTGAAAACGGTAACCCGGACTTCGTTTCCATTATTTTCCAGACAGATTTCTATCCGTTTTTCCCCTTCCAGATGGTTCATTGCATTATTCAGGTAATTGGTGATGACCTCTTCTATCTTAAATTCATCTGCCCATACCCACACCGGCCCTTCCTGCTCAAATACAACGGAAGCCTCTTTCTGCTGGAGGAGTATGCCTGCGGATGAGAGTATGCCTTTAATCAGGGTCACGATATCAAACTGTTCCATCACAGGCATGTCATTGCCGAATTCAAGGGCTGTCAGGGTAAGAAGCTGCTTTACCATCTTGTTCATCTTATTGGCCTCGTCCATGATGACGTCACAGTAGTAATCCCTGCTCTCCGGGTCCTCCGCCATGCCTTCGGTCAGGCCTTCCGCATACCCCTGGATCAATGCAATGGGGGTCTTCAGCTCGTGGGATACATTGGCGATAAAGTCCTTCCTGGTCTCGTCGATGCGGATTTTCTCTTCTATATCCCTTTGAAGTTCATTGTTGGCGGTCTTCAGTTCCCCGATGGTTTCCTTTAATTTTTCCGACAATGTGTTCATGCTGTTGCCCAGGACGCCGATTTCATCCTCTGAACTTCCTGTGTAACGGGCCTCGAAATCCAGCTCCGACATCCGCGCCGAAAGGGCTGCCAGGGAACGGATGGGGGATACCACCATTTTCGTAGTACCGTACATAAGGATACTGCCGAACACCAGGGCCGCCAGACCCACATAGGCCATGAATTTATTGGAGATGTCCACGCTTTCGTGGATGCTTGCCAGGGGCATGGACATGATGAAGATGGTCCTGTTGTCGTCAAAAAAACCCCAGCTTTCCAGGTAATAGCCCTGGGAACGCCTGTCATAGCTTCTCTGTATCTTATAATTGTCTTCGGAAATCAGCGTCTCTGTCTGGGGTTCATTTTTCCCAAGTATATACTGGTGCACCCTGTCGGCCAGGAACCTTCCGTCCCGGTAGGAGGGCACCATGTTGTCGTTCATGCTGTCCACAATGGCAATGGTGATGTTATACTTCTCGCTCATCAGCCGGAGCATGCGGCTGGCCTCGGTCTGCTCCCCGTCCTTGGAATAAAGGCTTTGCAGGTCGTCTATGATGTTCTCGCCGTCCTCAGCCTTGTCAATGACAAATTCATTCAGCTGTTCATATGCTTCTTCCAGCAGTTTCAGCTTTTCATTGGTATAAAAACCTTCCAGGAAAAAGCTGTTCACCGCCCACAGGGTAAGGAGCACCGCTGCCATAAGGCCGATAAAAATCATGGTGAATCTCACCCTGATTGAATGTTTCATCCTTCACTCACCTCGAATTTATAGCCCATTCCCCATATGGTCTTAATATAATCCCCTTTTTCCCCCATCTTGCTGCGCAGCTTCTTCACATGGGTGTCAATGGTGCGGGCATCCCCGAAATAATCGTAATTCCACACATTGTTCAGTATCTTCTCCCGGGAAAGGGCAATGCCCTGGTTCTCCACAAAATAGCTGAGCAGTTCGAATTCCTTGTAACTCAGCTCAATCTCCCTGCCGTCTATGGTTACCTGATGGGCGGCCTTGTCAATGCAGATCCCGCCCACGTTCATATTCTCTGTTGAGACCACATTGCTCCTGCGCAGGATTGCATCCACCCTGGCCACCAGGATCTTGGGGCTGAAGGGTTTGGATATATACTCATCCACCCCCAGGGAGAATCCCTGAAGCTCGTCCCGCTCCTCGCTTCTGGCCGTCAGCATGATGACCGGTACCTGGGAATATTTGCGGATGGTCTTTAACACCTCCCACCCGTCCATCTTGGGCATCATCACATCCAGCAGTACCAGCGCAATGTCCTTTTGCGCGAAAAAGGTATCCACCGCCTCCTCGCCGTCTCCTGCCTCAATTACGGTAAAGCCTTTATTGGTCAGGAAATCCCTGACCAGCTTCCTCATCCTGGCCTCATCGTCTACCACTAATATCTTAAGCGCATCCATGGCTCAGCCTCCTTCACTTACTTAGGACTTATTTTAACAAAAAAGCTGGAAGATTTCCATGTTTTCACACAAGTTTCACAGCTTGGACATGATAAATACAAAAAACATCAAAAAAGCTCCGGAATCCTTCCCGGAGCCTGATATATCATCAGTATGGACCTCTATTCTTCTTCTAATTCATCCTCGCCTACAAGCTCGTCATATTCCTGGGCATCTAAAAGCTCGTCAAAGGCATCTGCCACAGCCTCATACTCATCATCGTCCTCGATGTTGTCCAGGGCAGGTTCCCCGTCCTCTGTCTCGCTGTAGCGGTAAAGATAGACTTCCCCTTCCTCTGAATCAGCGCCTTCAACCGGGAGAAGGGCAATATATTCACGCTCCCCTGCATTGAAAATGGTCAGTACCACACACTCCACCTCTGTGTCATCATCCAGGGTGAGGGTAACGGTCATCTCCTGCTCTTCCTCGTTTAAGTTCTTCTCATCTGCCATATTATGATTCCTCTCTTAATCTGCTTTCTTTAAATTGTGTATCTATTCTTACACTCTATCAGACTCACTGGAAAAATGCAAGAAAATATTCGCTCTAATATTCAATCCCCTCACGTGCAGATATCCCCTTTTCAAAGGGGTGCCTGCGCATGACCATTTCCGTGATATAGTCTGCACATTCCATCAACTCATCGGACGGTCCCCGTCCCGTCATGATGACCTCCAGGCCGCCGGGTTTGCCGCGAAGCATCTCAACCACCACATCTTCACGGACAAAACCCAGGCCGCAGGCGCCGATGACCTCATCCAGCACCAGCATGTCAAACCCGTCAGCCCCATCCTGGCCCGCTGCCATTTCCCATGCCATCCGGAACAGGTTATTGTAATATAGGGACGCCGCCTTCCTCTGGACATCTGACATTTCCCAGGAAAATCCGAAATTCTCATCGCAGGGAAGCAGGGTGATGCCAGGCACATGGCCCAGGCCCATCACTTCCCCTGAGTCATCTGTTTTCAGGAAACGGGCAATCAGCACCTTTTTCCCGCGCCCCGCTGCCCGGACCGCGCTGCCGACGGCTGCTGTGGTTTTTCCTTTGCCGTCCCCGTGATATATATGGATAAGACCCGTCATTGTCCCACCTCCTTAACAAACCGCGATACTTCCTGCTTTTTGTGGTACCGCTCTTTTACATAGTACACGTGAAGCCGCTCCTTTGCCCTTGTCATGGCCACGTAGAACATCCTGCGCTCTTCCTCCAGATCCTGGTCCAGCACGGCCTTGTGATGGGGGGTTATCCCCTCATTGGCATCCAGGATATAGACCACCCTGAATTCAAGGCCCTTGGAGCTGTGCATGGTCATCAGGCTGACGCCTTGTTCCGGGCCGTTTCCTCCCTGGGCCTGTTTTAACAGCTGCTCCCTGTAGGCGTCCATGTGGGCAAACCAGGCCTCATATGTCTTAAATCCTCCTGCGCTCTCCTGAAGCTGGTCCAGCACCTCGAACAGCTCCTCCACCTTCATCCTGCGCTCCCCTGCATATTCCCTGAGATATGAATCATAATCCACGGCCTTGCGGATATAGTTCACGGCCGCTGCAGGGGACATGCTTTTAAGCATGAGCAGGTCATACTCCAGCTGCTCAATCCTGTCTACCATCCAGCTCTTGTCCTGGTAAAAGGATTTCACCGCTTCCCAGTCCACGGTCTGGTGCTCCAGGGCATCCCGGCTTACGTAACGCTTAGGACGGTTGATGATGGAAAGGATATTGGCCCTGCAAAGGTCCCCTGACGCAGCCTTAATGTAGGACAGCACGTTCTTTATGATCCAGTGGTCATAAAGGTTGGGCACCGTGTCGCGCATGCTGAAGGGGATATTATACTCCATCAGCTTTTCTATGAGAAGCCTTGGCCCCATGTTCGTCCGGAAAAGCACTGCCATGTCCTGGTAGGCAATGCCCATGGATGCATAGTCCCGCAGCTCCATGGCAATTGCCAGGCTTTCATCCGTGGGCTCAGGCCACTCCCGGATATCAACGGGCCTCCCCAGCCCCCTGGCTGCCTTTATGTCCTTTTCAAACCGTGTCCTGTTGTGGGCAATCAGTCTGCCGGCCGCCTCCACAATCTGGCGGCTGGAACGGTAATTGGTGTCCAGAAGAAGCCGTCTGGCATCCGGGTAATCCCGCTCGAATCCCAGCATGAGTTCGGGCCTGGCGCCCCTGAAGCGGTATATGGACTGGTCATCGTCACCCACAATGAACAGGTTGTTCTCAGGCAGGGCCAGCATTTTCACAATCTCGTACTGGATCCGGTTAATATCCTGGAATTCATCGATTAGTATGTACTGGTATTTGTCCTGCCATGCAGAAAGGATATCCTGCCTCTCCTTAAAAAGCTGGTGGCACATGACCAGCATATCATCAAAATCCAGAAGCCTGTGCCGCCTCAGCTGTTCCTCGTATCCGCTGTACAGCTGCTTAAATACTTCCTCAGGGCAGTTTTTTGCGTAATAATGGTCCAGGTCCATCATCTCTCCCTTGACCATGCTGATCTCGCTGAGGATGGAGGATATGAATCCCCCCTCATCCTCCACCTCCAGGCCGCAGTCACCTAACTGTGCCTTTATGAACTGTATCCTCTGCTCTTCCCTTACAATATTGGACGCCTGGTACCGATAGGCAAGTTTAAGAATCAGAAAAAAGACAGAATGGAAGGTTCCGAAGGAAACCCTGCCGCATCCTGCCTGGGTCATCTGTTCATACCGCTCCTTCATCTCCCTGGCCGCCGCCCTGGTAAATGTTATCACCAGGATATGGGACGGGTCAACTCCGGCTTGCTCCGTAAGATAACGGACCCGGTTGGTAATGACTGTGGTTTTGCCTGAACCGGGCCCTGCCAGAACCAGCATAGGACCCTGCCTGTGCCGGATTGCTTTTTTCTGTGTATCGTTAAATGCCATCGCTGATTTTCTTTATGCCTGCCCTCAGTCTTGACAGGGACTCCTCTTTGCCAAGTACCTCCATGATTTCCGTGGCCCCGGCCGGTGTCATCTGCCTGCCGGAAACAGCGGTGCGGATTGGCCACATGACATAGCCTGTCTTGACGCCGTTCTCCTCCACATACCTGGAAAGGACCGCGTAAAGGGCATCATTGCTGTAATCCTCCTGGGCCTCCAAAACAGGAAGCAGGTCCGTAAGCACCTTCAGGGAGGTCTCACTGTTGGTCTTCATCTTCTTGTGGGTGTACATGGCAACATCGTACTCCGGCAGCTCCTCAAAGAAGTCAATATGTGCCGCTATGTCAGGGAATACTTCAATCCTTGTCTTGACCATGGCTGCTATCTTCCTAAGGTCCAGGTCCTTTTTGATCACGGACCTGATGTATGGCTCCGCCATCCCGTAAAACTTCTCAAAATCCATGGCCTTTATATACTCGCCATTCATCCACTTAAGCTTTGTCATGTCAAATACAGCCGGGGACTTGCTCATACGGTGATAGTCGAATTCCTTCACCATCTCCTCCAGGGAAAAGATTTCCCGGTTGTCCTCGGGCGACCATCCAAGAAGGGCCACATAGTTAACCACTGCCTCTGACAGGAAGCCCTGTTCCAGCAGGTCCTCAAAGGAGGAATGGCCGCTCCTCTTGCTCAGCTTGTGATGCTGCTCGTCCGTAATCAGCGGACAGTGCACGTAAACCGGGACCTCCCAGCCAAATGCCTGGTAAAGCCGGTTGTACTTGGGCGAGGAGGACAGATATTCATTGCCCCTTACCACATGGGTTATTCCCATCAGATGGTCGTCCACCACATTGGCAAAATTGTAGGTGGGGTATCCGTCCGACTTAATCAGCACCATGTCGTCCAGCTCAGAGTTGTCCACCGTGATATCGCCGTAAATCTCATCGTTAAAGGTGGTGGTTCCCGTGGTGGGGTTGTTCTGGCGGATGACATAGGGCAGGCCCGCTTCCAGGTTGGCCCTGATTTCCTCCTGGGACAGTCCCAGGCAATGCTTGTCATATGCCATGATTTCCTCGCCCCCCACTGTCTCCTTAAGGGATGCAAGGCGCTCAGGGGTACAGAAGCAGTAATATGCCTCCCCCTTATCAATCAGCTTCTTTGCATATTCCAGGTAAATGCCGGATGCCTGGCGTTCACTCTGGACATAGGGGCCCACCCCGCCGTCCTTATCCGGGCCCTCGTCATGGATCAATCCGGTGTCCTTAAGTGTCTGGTAGATGATTTCCACCGCGCCTTCTACATAGCGCTCCTGGTCTGTATCCTCAATGCGGAGAAGGAAATCCCCGCCCTCGTGTTTTGCAATCAGGTAAGCATATAATGCCGTCCTTAAGTTTCCCACATGCATCCTTCCGGTTGGGCTGGGTGCATATCTTGTCCTTACTCTGCTCATCTCTTATCAGTCTCCTATATTTTCCTTATTCCTGGAAATGCTCTGTCATTCCCGGTGATGACTCATAAAACACATTATATAACGAAGGCAAAAAAAAGACAATGCCTGATTTTACCCAGGCACTGTCCGGTTATACTGCATATCTGATGGAATCCTTCTGCGGATTTACTTAAAAGATGCGTTCTCCAGATCATCCACAAACTTATCCATGTCAGAAGGCATCCATGAAACCTTCTCCTTGCCGCTTACTTCCACTTTCATCTTCTCGCACTTAACGGTAACGTCAGTGGTTTCTGTTGTCGGCTCCATTTCGCCAAACTTCACAACTACCTGCTTGATCACATCCTGCATCAGGGCCATGGTTGCTTCCTCATCCCCTGTCATGAGGGCTGTCAGGGTCTCCTCATCCATATTGGTCTGGATTTCGGTCATAAGGTCGGTCATAATCTGATTCATGTCATCGCTGGAATAGCCTGTTACCTTAAGGACAACCGTTGTCTCATCCTTGCCCTCTTCCTGGATCTCAGCTGTATAGCTCAGCTTATTCAGAAGCTTGGACATGGTGTCGGACATTTCCTTGATCTCATCGTCCGTAAACTCGATGCCCATGCCGGAAAACTCATTCTTGAACATGTCAGACATATCCTCATAGTCATCAGAAAGCAGGGAAGCCCTTACGTCATCCTCAGATGCAAAGCCAAGCAGGTCCTTGACAGGAACTGCATTTTCCTTAACAGTCAGTTCATACAGCGCTCCTACTACCTGGTCTGCCGGTACTAGCTTGCTCTGGCATCCTGTCAGTGCGATGCTGCAGACCATCATCACAGCCGCAAGCAGCACTGCCAACTTTGTTCTCATGTTTTTCATAGTTACTTTTTCTCCTCTTTTTTATTGCTATTATCAGAGATTAGTTCTCTGGTTTAGCCTCTTCCTTTTTTCCAGCCAGGTCGCTTGGCCTCATGGTCAGGTTAATCCTGCCCATCTTGTCAACCTCGGTTACTTTTACCGTAACCTCGTCGCCAATGTTAACCACATCCTCTACCTTACCCACACGCTTATCGGACAGCTTGGAAATGTGTACCATTCCGTCCTTGTTGGGGGCAAGCTCAACGAACGCGCCGAAGTTCATGATACGGACCACTTTGCCCTCGAATACCATGCCGGCTTCTATATCCGTAACGATTCCGGTAATGATGGTGATTGCCCTGTCAATCATGGCCTCATCAGTACCGCATACGTTCACGGAACCATCATCGGTAATGTCAATCTTGACACCGGTTTCTTCAATGATCTTATTGATGACCTTGCCCTGCTTTCCTACCACATCGCCAATCTTCTGTGGATCAATGGTAATCTGCTTGATCTTCGGGGCATACGGGCTTAAATGCTTCCTTGGCTCGGAGATGACAGGCTTCATCACGTCGTCCAGGATGTGCATCCTGGCTTCCCTTGTCCTGGTTATCGCCTCTTCTATGATAGGTCTTGTAAGACCGTGGATCTTAATGTCCATCTGGATGGCAGTGATACCGTTCTTTGTACCGCCCACCTTAAAGTCCATGTCGCCGAAGAAATCTTCCAGGCCCTGGATATCGGTCAGCACAAGATAATCGTCATCCGTGTCACCGGTTACCAGGCCGCAGGAGATACCGGCCACCATCTCTTTGATGGGAACGCCGGCCGCCATCAGGGACAGGGTGGAGGCACAGATACTTGCCTGGGATGTGGAACCGTTGGATTCCATTGTCTCGGATACGGTACGGATTGCATATGGGAATTCTTCCGCGCTTGGCAGCACCGGGATCAGCGCCCGTTCCGCCAGCGCGCCATGGCCGATTTCGCGGCGTCCCGGTCCCCTGCTTGGCTTTGTCTCGCCAACTGAGAAGGACGGGAAATTATAGTGGTGCATGTAGCGTTTGCTGGTTTCATTCTCATCCAGTCCGTCAATCCTCTGGGCTTCGGAAAGAGGCGCCAGTGTGCAGGCGTTGAGGATCTGGGTCTGTCCGCGGGTAAACATGCCTGAACCATGTACCCTTGGCAGAAGGTCAATCTCTGCGGCCAGGTGGCGGATTTCATCAATGGCACGGCCGTCAGGACGCTTGTGGTCCTTAAGGATCATCTTGCGGACCGTCTTCTTCTGATACTGGTAAACAGCTTCGCCCAGGACTGCCAGCCACTCTTCGTTCCCAGCAAATGCCTCCTCCAGACGGGCTGTGATTTCAGCAATGTTCTTCTCCCTGGTCTGCTTGTCATCTGTAAATACAGCAGTCTCCATCTCTACCGGAGGAACAATCTCCCTGATTGCCGCAAACAGTTCTTCCGGAACCGCACAGCTTTCATAGGAATGCTTTTCCTTGCCGCACTCGGCAACAATGGTGTCGATGAATCTGATGATTTCCTGGTTCACCTCATGTGCCTTGAAAATGGCGTCAATCATCTTCTGCTCCGGCACTTCGTTGGCGCCGGCCTCAATCATGATGACCTTCTCCCTGGTGGAGGCAACGGTCAGGGCCATATCGGATACCTGCTTCTGGGCAGCCGTGGGGTTGATGACGAACTCACCGTCCACAAGGCCGACCTGTGTGGTTGCACATGGTCCTGCAAATGGGATATCGGAAATGCTGGTTGCAATGGCAGAACCCAGCATGGCTGTCAGCTCAGGGCTGCAGTCCGGGTCAACGGACATCACGATGTTGTCCAGGGTCACGTCGTTGCGGTAATCCTTCGGAAACAGGGGGCGCATGGGACGGTCAATGACACGGCAGGTAAGGACGGCGTTCTCGGATGCCTTTCCTTCCCTCTTATTGAAACCTCCGGGAATCTTGCCCACAGAATATAACTTCTCCTCATATTCCACGCTCAGTGGGAAGAAATCAATGCCCTCCCTTGGCTTTGAGGATGCTGTGGCGGTTGCAAGAACCACGGTGTCGCCATAATGCATGAATGCTGCGCCATTGGCCTGGGCCGCTACCCTGCCGACCTCTACGGTCAGCTTGCGTCCGGCCAGGTCCATACTAAAACTTTTAAACATACTGGTGTCTCCTTTTCTTTCTAAAAAATAATGAATTAATGTTATGACGGAGACAAAAAAGATGCCGAAACTACTGATCTGCCCGCCGGACACCGGCAATAGCCGGAACCTTCATCTGTCCAAACCATCCTGCGGGTACATCAGCGGTCTCGGAGTATCTCTCCTGTCCGCCCATTACGGTAAAATGCCGCAGATACCAAGGCATCATACCGTATTACTTCTCCCATGTTTGAAAAGCAAATATAGGGTGGAGTCCCCTCCACCCTAATCTTCAGAATTACTTTCTGATACCAAGCTTCTCGATTAATGCACGATATCCTTCCAGATCCGTTTTCTTCAGGTAATCCAGAAGACCCCTTCTCTGTCCAACCATCATCAGAAGACCTCTTCTGGAATGATGATCCTTAGGATTCTGCTTTAAATGTTCGGTCAGTTCGGTAATCCTTTCTGTCAGGATAGCAATCTGAACCTCAGGTGAACCTGTGTCACCAGGCTTACGGCCATACTCTGCAATGATCTGTGCTTTCTTTTCCTTGGAAATCATGGTAGTTCCTCCTTAAAATAATTAGTCTCACCGCAAACCAGGCAAATGGCTGGAGTAACCAGTTAACCGGGCATCGGCGTAATCTCATACCGACTCAGTATAACACGATCGCGGACAAATGTAAACCGGTAATTTCATTCCAGCCGTTTCCTTCCGCCCTCTTCCTGGCGTCCTGCCACCTCAATCTCCGGGTGTCTCTCAAAATACCCTGCCGCAAACTCCTTGTCCATCTCAATCCTATGCTTCAGCTCTTCCAGGGATGCAAACTTCTGTTCCGGCCGGTCAAAGGCCAGGAGCTGGACCTCGATGGTATCCCCGTATATATCCCTGTCCAGGTCAAAGATATAAGTCTCCACCCCCACAGGATACTGCCCCTCTACCGTCGGCTTCTTCCCTATGTTGGTGACCCCGCGGTAATAGACATTGTCCACCAGGACCCTGGATACATATACCCCGAACCGGGGCAGGCGCTTGATGGCAGGCGGTTCTAAGTTGGCGGTGGGAAATCCCAGGATGCTGGAACCGATGTGGTTGCCGTGGACTACTTTCCCATGTATGGAATAAGGCTCCCCCAGCAGCGCATTGGCCTTTTCCACATTTCCCTTCTCCAGCTCTTCCCTTATATAGGTGCTGCTGATATCGCGCATATGGTCTTTTTCCTTTTCAATCACATGGAGATGGTATCCCAGCTCCTTTTCCATGTGTTTCAGGAGTTCTGCATTGCCCGCGCCCTGATAGCCAAAGCTGCAGTCCGGCCCAACCACGATCTCCCTGGCGCCCATGCGGCCCGCCAGTATATCCTTCACGAAATCCTCAGGCATCATGCGGCGGATTTCTTCATTAAATGGATATTCCACCAGATAATCAATCCCCATCCGTTCCATATTGGCGCGCCGCTCCATGTTGGTGGTTATCACGGTCTGGGGCTGGCCGGACATCTGGGTCAGGGGTGCGATGCTGAATGTAAAGATGGCCGTGGGATAGCCCAGCTCCTGTTTCAGTTCCTTCATGGTACGCAAAAGCTTCTGATGCCCCCTGTGCCTTCCGTCAAACTTACCCAGGGTGACAATGGTTGGCTCCTCTATCTGAAATTCCGTGGTGTCTGTTATATACCTCATCCTGCTATTCCTCATTTTCCTTCAGTATGGTGTCAAACATGATGGTATCAGGTACTCTCCGGGGCAGCCAGGAACATTTTCCACGGCTTCCACCAGTGTTTGCTGTCCTGATACTCATACACACCCACAAAATGTCCCTTGCTGTCATACATCCTGAATCTCAGGCCGTCCTCCAGCCCGTCAAGGCAGCCGTCCCCGGCATCCAGCTGGCCTTTAAAGCAGGGATTGCCATTATAAAGGAAGGCGTCCGCCTCCGGCAGAGCCTTCAGCACGGCATAGCCCTCAAGGGCTGTTTCCACCGGAAGGATGCATGTATCCAGCCTGCCCTCATCCCTTATCGTTTCTATCTCATCCAACCGGAGGCTGTCTTTTATGTCAAAACGGTCCACCCTGGTGCGTGTCAGATGTTCCATGCACCCGCCGCAGCCCAGCTTCCCTCCGATGTCATGGCACAGGGTCCTTATGTAAGTCCCCTTGGAACAGGTGACGGTCATCCAGACCCTGGGAAGTTCCACCCTGTCCACACGGATTTCGAGAATCTGGACCCGTCTGGCCTGGCGTTCCACTTCCTTTCCTGCCCTGGCAAGCTCATACAGCTTTTTCCCATCCACCTTAAGCGCTGAATACATGGGAGGAATCTGGTCATAATCCCCCTTAAATCCCAGCACGGCTTCTGTCACGGCCACTTCATCAAGTCCCATGGCCGCCTGATGCCGGTCATCCAGGACCTGTCCCGTCGTATCCTGCGTGTCGGTGGTCATCCCCAGCAGCAGGACTGCCTCATATGTCTTGGTCCTGTCTGTCAGCATGTCGCAGAGCCTGGTGCCCATGCCAAGGCATACGGGAAGCACACCCTCGGCCGCAGGGTCCAGGGTTCCGGTATGTCCGATTTTTTTCTGCTTTAAAATTCCTCTGAGCCGGGCTACCACATCGTGGGAGGTATAGCCCGGCTCCTTATATACATTCATGATTCCATGGTACATAGTCTCAGTCCTTTTATCCTGTCCACGCCGCCTTCTTATAAATCCAGCTGCCTGGCAATGTGCTGGGACAGGTTATTGATTACATCATGGATGCTTCCCGACATGGTGCATCCGGCCGCCCTTACATGGCCGCCGCCGCCGAAGAAGGCAGCAATCCTGCTCACGTCCACATGGCTCTGTGAGCGCATGCTGACCTTGAATTCCTGTGCGCCTGACTGGTAAAGGAAAATAGCCACCTCCACGCCCTCCGTCAGCCGCAGCTGGTCGATAATCCCATCCATATCCTTGCTGTCCACACCGTAAAAATCCATCTCGTTCTGGCGGATTGCACTGAATATGCAGCGGCCGTCAAAAAATGTAACGCTTTCCAGCAGGGCCCTTCCCAGGATCTGGTTCTGGATATATGTTTTTTTATAAAAGCTGTTATCAATGATGGAGCCGAAATCAATGCCTTTGGCCATCAGCTTTCCCGCTATCTCCATGGTCCTGGCGGAGGTACAGGAGTATTTGAACACGCCTGTGTCGTGGATGATTCCTGTGTACAGGCATTCAGCAACCGTCCTGTCAATCTTCTGGCTGTCCAGCTGGCCATAAAGGACCTCACAGGTTGAGCTTGCACCGTCTTCCACCAGATTGGTGTCCGCAAAACGTGTGTTGGTCACATGATGGTCCAGGCACAGGCTTTTGCCTGCTGATTCCAGGATGCAGGCAAATCCCCCCAGCCTTCCAAGGTCACCGCAGTCCAGGCAGACACAGAGGTCCACGGCCTCTTCGTCCGCCTGGTGGCGGATTTCCTCAAAGCCCCGGAGATAGCCGAATTTGCCTGAGGCTTCCTCCAGGTAAACGGCTGCGCGGACAGCCGGATAATTAAGCCGGAGATAGTTATACAGTCCCAAGGTAGAGCCAAGGCAGTCCCCATCAGGACGTATATGTCCTAAAATTGCTACGGAACCAGTACCTTCTAACATCTGTTCAAGAATTGTCATCAGCTCTCCTCCTCTTCACCATCCTCATCCGGTCCTTCTTTATCTTTAAGGTCCTTTGTGACCTCATCGATGAGTTTTGACATATTGACCCCATACTCAATGGACTGGTCCAGAATGAATTTAAGTTCTGGTGTATTGCGCAGGTTAATCCTCCTTGCCAGTTCCCTGCGCACGTATCCTTCCGCACTCTTTAAGCCTTCAATGGTTGCCTTTGCAGCATCCTCATTGCCCAGGACACTGATATAGGCCCTGCAGTATTTAAGGTCCGGCGTCACTTCCACGGAAACCACGCTGGTCATGGGATGGATACGCGGGTCCTTGATGCCTGTGCGTATGATCTCACTCAGTTCCCTGAGCACCTCCGCATTGATTCTGGTATTCTTTATGCTGTTCTTACGCATGAAACTCCTCTCTTATCTTCCAGGAAAGGACGTGACAGGCCGCAGCGCTTCCCGGCGCCGCATGTTGGAACGCAGCGCCAGGGAGTGTTTGAAAACTGCTTTCCGTCATCTGTGCGTTCCGCTTTGTGGGACGTACAGATGGCGGGAATGAATTTTCAAACACATCCTAAGGCGTGGGGCCTGTCATCATCTGTATGGGCCTATCTGGGTACTTCTACCATGATGTAAGCCTCAATCTCATCATCTTCCTGAAGATCATTAAACTTCTCAAATACAAGACCGCACTCATAACCTGCAGCCACTTCCTTCACATCGTCCTTGAAACGCTTTAAGGATGCCAGCGGTCCCTCGAATATCTGCTCCGTGCCCCTCTTGATGCGGCAGCTGCAGCCTCTCTGGAACTTACCGTCCAGCACATAGGAACCTGCGATGGTACCGATTCCTGACGCCTTGAAGGTCTGGCGGATAACGGCGTGGCCGATTACCTTTTCCTCAAATACAGGATCCAGCATACCCTTCATGGCTGCCTCCACATCCTCGATGGCCTGATAGATGACCTTGTAAAGACGGACATCCACTTTCTCCCTCTCGGCTATGGACTTGGCGGTTGCATCCGGACGGATGTTGAAACCAATGATGATTGCGTTGCTGGCGGATGCCAGGGAAACATCGGATTCATTGATTGCACCCACGCCGCCATGGATGACCTTAACCATTACTTCCTCGTTGGACAGCTTGGTAAGGCTCTGCTTCACAGCCTCCACGGAACCCTGTACGTCTGCCTTGATGATAAGCGGCAGTTCCTTTACGTTGCCTGCCTTAATCTGGCTGAACAGGTCATCCAGGGACAGTTTTGCTTTTGTATCTTCAATCAGCTTATTCTTGCCTTCTGAGATAAATGTCTCGGCAAAGCTTCTTGCTTCTTTCTCATTTTCAGTTGCCACAAACACTTCGCCTGCATTGGGCACATCGTTAAGGCCAAGGATTTCCACAGGTGTGGACGGTCCGGCCTCCTTCACACGGCGTCCCCGGTCATCCATCATTGCACGGATTTTTCCGAAGCATGCGCCGGCGGCAATGGTATCACCCACACGCAGCGTACCCTTCTGTACCAGTACGGTTGCAACCGGGCCCTTGCCCTTATCCAGCTCCGCCTCAATCACAAGGCCTCTGCCCTTACGGTTCGGATTGGCTTTCAGCTCCATTACATCTGCCGTAAGAAGGACCATCTCAAGAAGATCGGTGATGCCTTCCTTAGTATGTGCGGAAACAGGCACAAATATAGTGCTGCCGCCCCAATCCTCGGAAATCAGTTCATACTCGGAGAGTTCCTGCTTTACTTTATCCACATTGGCGCTGGGCTTATCAATCTTGTTGATGGCAACAATGATTTCAACCCCAGCCGCTTTTGCATGGTTGATGGCCTCAACGGTCTGAGGCATCACGCCGTCGTCTGCAGCAACTACCAGGATGGCAATATCCGTTGACTGGGCACCCCTCATACGCATTGCTGTAAATGCCTCATGTCCGGGCGTATCAAGGAAGGTGATCTTGCGGTCATTGATTTCAATGACAGATGCACCGATATGCTGTGTGATGCCGCCGGCTTCCCTTGCAGTCACATTGGTTTCGCGGATTGCATCCAGAAGGGATGTCTTGCCGTGGTCAACGTGGCCCATGACACACACAACCGGTGACCTGGGTATCATATCCTCGGAGCTTTCTTCATCCTCCTTAAGAAGTTCTGCAATCACGTCTACCTTTACTTCCTTTTCACAGAGGACGTCAAATTCCATGGCAATCTCCTCTGCCTGCTCATAGTCAATCTCCTGGTTCAGGGTTACGATCTGGCCCTTTAAGAAGAGTTTCTTGACAATGACAGAAGGCTGAAGCTTCATCTTATCCGCCAGCTCCCTGATGGTCAGCACATCCGGAAGGGTGATGGTCTTCACTTCATCCGCCTTTGCCTCTTCCTTTTTAGGCTGCGGCATGATAAATGCGCCCTTACCTGTCTTCGGGACTTTCTTTCCGTCCTCTGTGCGGTCCCTCTTGTCATAACGGTCATTTCTATGTGCATTCTTGTTCTGACGGTTACTGGTTGGTTTAGCCTGGATGGAAGTCTCAAAGGATGGCTTGCTGTCCCTGGTTCCCGGACGGCGGCTGTCTCCTCTTACGCCTCTTGTATCCCTTGCATCCTTATCCTTGTCACCTGCATAACCGCCCTGTGGCCTTCCGCCGTAGCCTCCGCCCTGGGGACGGTTACCCTGATAGCCTCCGCCCTGGGGACGGTTGCCCTGGTAGCCTCCCTCGCGGTTGCCCTGATAGCCTCCCTGAGAACGGTTGCCCTGGTAGCCTCCCTCGCGGTTACCCTGATAACCTCCCTGGGGACGGTTTCCCTGGTACCCTCCCTCATGGCTGCCCTGGCCTTCCTGGGATGTATGCTGCGGCCTTGCGGCCTCGCGGCTGTCAGGCGCATTCCCCTTATCTGCGGTCTGGGCTGCAGGCGCTGTCTGGGCTGCAGGGGTTTCTTTAACCGGCGCAGCCTCCGCTGCCTGGGCCTGGACCTGGGGACGTACCGGCTCCTGGTGCGGTGCCGGCACCGCAGCCATCGTCTCAGTCTTTGGAGCCTGTGTCTGCTGCGGCTGTGGCTTTGGCTGCGGTTTTGGCGGTACCGGACGCTTAATCTGCTGCTGTGCATTCTGCGGGCGGAACACGGCTGTCAGCTTTTTCTTGGCCGGTTCTGCCTTGCCGGCTGACTCCGCAACCTTGGATGCTTCCGGCTTCGATGCCTCTGTCCTTGGTGCTTCCGTCTTGGGGGTCTCCGTCTTAGGAGCCTCTGTCCTGGGCGCTTCTGCTTTTGGCGCCTCCTTTTTTGGTGCCTCTGCCTTCGGGGCAGCTGCTTTTTTAGGGCTTAATGAATTCCGCACAATATTCTCCTGATCCCTCGTCACATTCGATGCAGCGTACAAGGCGGCTGCGTTGTCTTTTTGTTTTATGATTTCCAATATTTCTTTACTGGTTTTACCCAGTTCATTTGCCAGTTCACTTACTCTCATTCAAACTACCTCCATTTATATTCATTAGTCCTGCCATTGACTTTGCGAACCCTGCATCTTCCACGGACAGGGATGCTCGAAACTCCTGCCCCATGGCGTGCCCCAGTTCATCCTTGGTACCAAACAGATAGATTGGGACTTTATAGTGAGTGCACATATTGGTAAACATTTTCTTCGTGTTGTCCGAAGCTTCCTCCGATACGATTACCATGTGTGACTTTCCGCTCTTAACAGACTTTTCCGTCGAAAATTCACCGCTGACCACCTTCCTGGCCCTTTTTGCAAGGCCTATCAGGCTTAACAGTTTTTTGCTATTTACCAAGCTCTTCCATCTCCTTTTCCAGAGTTTCATATACCTCTTTCGGAATCGCCATCTTGAAGGACCGTTCCACCCCCTTGCTCTTCACGGCCTTCCTTAAGCATTCCATTGATGGACACAGGTAAGCGCCTCTTCCGTTCTTACGGCCGGTGGCATCTAACATAATCTCATCTTCGGCGGTTTTTATGACTCTTATCATTTCTTTCTTGCTCTTCATCTCCTGGCAGCCAATGCACTGCCTGAGCGGAACTTTCTTAATACTCACTCACATCACTCCTAATCTTTTCAGAGTATCCCTAATCTCTCCACAACCTGTCTTATCGTGGAATTTCCTATTCCTGCTGGTTTCCGTCTTCCTGGTAGCCCTCTTCATATTCCGGGTAGTTTTCTGTATCTTCTAAGCTGTCGTCCTCAAAGCTGTCTTCCTCGAAACTTGGCGCAGGGGTATCTCCGTACTGAAGCCCCATCTGCTCAAAAAGCCCCATCTCCCTTGCCTGGGTCTCGCTCTTGATGTCAATCTTGAATCCGGTCAGCCTTGCTGCCAGCCTTGCGTTCTGTCCTTCCTTGCCAATGGCCAGGGAAAGCTGGTAATCCGGCACGATTACCTGTGCCTCGCGCTCTTCCTCGTCCGCCACCACACAGATCACCTTGGCCGGGCTTAATGCGTTCTCAATCAGATAGGCAGGATTGTCATCCCAGTTAATGATATCGATTTTTTCACCCCTGAGTTCACTTACAATGGCGTTCACCCTTGCCCCGTTAAGGCCGACGCATGCGCCTACCGGATCCACGTTGGAATCATTGGATTTAACTGCAATCTTTGTCCTGGAACCTGCTTCCCTGGCAATGGCCTTAATCTCCACGGTGCCGTCACGCACCTCTGCAACCTCGGACTCAAACAGGCGCTTAACAAGGTCCGGGTGTGTCCTTGACACGGAAACCCTTGGTCCCTTCGGCGTGTCCTTAACCTCCAGCACATATACCTTGATACGCTCGGTCGGCCGGAAGGTCTCGCCCTTTACCTGCTCGCTCTCATTGAGGATTGCATCCACCCTTCCAAGGTTGATGCTTACGTTCCTGCCAAGATAACGCTGCACGATGCCGGTCATGACATCCTTTTCCTTAGTATAATACTCATTGTAAAGAACCTTACGCTCTTCCTCACGGATTTTCTGTAAAATCACATTCTTGGCATTCTGTGTTGCAATACGGCCGAATTTCTTGGAATCCAGCGGAATCTGCACCGTATCACCCAAATCATACTTGGGGCTCAGCATCTTGGCATCCGCCAGGCTGATTTCCATTATATCGTCTTCCACCTGCTCCACCACGGTTTTTTCTGCATATACAGCAAAATCACAGGTGTTGGGGTTTACCGTGACTTTTACGTTATCGGCTTTTCCAAAATGGTTCTTACAGGCTGTGAGCAGTGAGTTTTCAATCGCTTCAATCAGTGTGTCCTTGGCGATGTTCTTCTCCTTCTCCAACACTTCCATTGCCTCTAACAGTTCCTTGTTCATGTTTATCCTCCTATCCATGCCTGGGCATGTGAATTAACTATCAATGCAGTATCAGAAATCCAGTGCCAGCCGTATCAGGGCAATATCCGGCTTTTCAAATACCATCTGGCTTCCGTCTTCCATGGTCAGCGTCACAGTATTCCCATCATATGCACTTAAGGCCCCTGTAAATTCCTTCTGCTTATCAATCTGGCGGTACAGACGCACATCCACGTCCTTGCCCATGCTTCTGATAAAATCCTTTTCCTTTTTAAGGGGACGGCCAAGTCCCGGGGAACTGACCTCCAGGATATAGCTTTCATCAATGAAATCTTCCTTATCCAGCCAATCCCCAAGCTTCCTGCTGATGACCTCACAGTCATCCACTGCAATTCCGCCTTCTTTATCAATATAAGCCCTCAGATACCAGGTTCCTGCTTCCTTTACATATTCCACATCCACAAGCTCAAAATGATGTTCTTCCATCAGCGGCAGGAGGTAACGTTCCACCCTGCTCTCATAGTTTTCCTTTTTTCCCATTGCTACACCACCTTTCCAATCCGTACAGTATTGTATGAGCTCTACTCAAAACGAAAGAGTGGACCGGCGTCCACTCTTTATCAGTACTCTACATTAGTTATCGTATACACTATACCATCATGTTCTGGTAAATGCAAGCATTTTCAGGGATTTTATTGAAAATATCCCGTATTTTAAAGCATTGCACGTCCCTTGCACCAGGTCTGGAGCACACTGTAATCATCCTCCAGCACCACCAGGTCCGCGTCACAGCCCACTGCAATCCTGCCCTTGCGGTCATCCACCCCAAGGCATCTGGCCGGGTTGATGGTGCAGGAATTGACTGCCGTGTCAAAGGGCACCATGGCGTCTTCCACCAGGATCTTAAGGCCCCGGTTTAAGTTCAGCGTGCTTCCCGCAATGGTATCGGTCCCCTTAAGCCTTGCCAGGCCGTCATCGCCAATCTCTATGTCATGGCCGCCCAGCTGGTACTGTCCTCCCGGAGGGCAGTGCTTCGCCCTGAGGGAATCGCTGATCATGATGGAGTAATCCCTGCCCTTGGCTGTAAAGAAATTATTCAGCGCAGCCAGATGGGAATGACAGCCGTCGCAGATGATCTCCCCATATATATCCCTGACCCTGAGCGCGGTCCCCACCAGCCCCGGCTTGCGGTGATGGTATGGGGTCATGCCGTTATAAACATGGGTCATGGAGGTGGCGCCGTTGGCAATGCCTAACAGTGCCTGCTCATAGGTTGCCGCCGAATGTCCCATGCTGACCACCACGCCGTGGGTGGAACAGTATCTTGTCAGCGCATGGTCCGGATCGCGCTCAGGCGCCAGGGTAATATACTTAATCATCCCCCCGGCAGCTTCCTGGTACTTCTTGAACTGCTCCACCGAAGCAACTGCAATGGCCTCCGGCGGCTGGGCCCCCTTATACTCCATATCCAGGAAAGGTCCCTCAAAATGGATTCCCAGTATCTCAGCGCCCTCATATCCCTCTTTGGCCACGCGCGCCACATTGGCAACCGCCTTGGTGAGCACCTCGGGCATCTGGGTCACCGTGGTTGGAAGGATGGATGTGACGCCCTCTTCCGGAATCCGCTTCATCCAGTTGCGAAGTCCCTCCGGCTCCCCGTCGTTGGTATCAAAATCATAGGCGCCATGGGTATGGATGTCAATAAACCCGGGCAGGATCCTCTTATCCCCGTAATCCTGGTCCGCCGTACCTGCATCGTACCCGTCAATCCGCTTAATGGTCCCGTTCTCAATCTCCATCTGGGCTGCCATGAACTGGCCTGCAATCCAGACTCTCTTACCCTGAATCTTCATATCGCTTCTCCTTTTCCATATGATATTATTCTGTCTATAATTAACTTCCCTTATCACAAGTATAGCACATAAAAAATAATTTTCAATATTAAATCATAAATAAAAATATTTTCTTTTTGTTTTATTTCCGGTGGCAGGCAGCAACACGGCAAAAGGCACGGAAACAGGCAGACCGCCTGATTCCGTACCTTTATCCTATACATTTAAAACTATTTTATTTCATCCGAGAAGGGATGCGATCTCCGGGAACGGCCCCAGGCTTCGTTTCAGGATTCCCTGGGTATAGGCAATCAATATGCCATAATTGGTCATTGGGATTCCCTGGTCCCTCGCACACTCCATCCTGTACTTCATCTCCCTTTCATTAAGCATGCATCCGCCGCAGTGGACAATGAGGCTGTACCCGCTTAAATCATCGGGAAACCCTGTTCCGGATGTAAAATGGAACTCCGGTTCCACGCCGGTATACTGCAAGATCCAGCCAGGCAGTTTCACGGTTCCGATATCATTGCACTGCCTGTGGTGGGTACACCCCTCCGAAATCAGGATTTTATCGCCCGCGGCGATACCCCCTAAGGCCGCCGCCCCCTTTACCAAGGGCGCCAGATTTCCCTTATACCTTGCAAACAGGATGGAAAATGATGTCAGCAGGATATCCTCCGGCGTATCCTTTGCCACCCTTCCAAATACCTGGCTGTCCGTGATGACCATCTTCGGTTTCTTTCCCAGCGCCGGCAGCGCCTTTGCCAGTTCATCCTCCTTCAGTACAATGGAGACCGCATCCGCTTCCAGGATATCTCGTATGGTCTGCTGCTGCGGAAGGATAAGGCGTCCCTTGGGCGCAGCCTTATCAATAGGCACCACCAGGACGACAAAATCCGATGGCTCCAGCAGATCCCCCACGATCCTGCGCCCGCTCTCCTGTACCTTCCCCAGGTCCGCCAGACATTCCTTGAGTTCATCAATGCCCTGTCCAGTAAGGGCGCTGACCTTGATTACGGGAAGGGAAGCCGGATATGGTTCCTGCGGTTCCCCGCCTGCTTCCACCTGCTTTTCCGGATTACACGGATCCGCAGCCGGATCATCCAGGTCCGCCTTATTGCAGGCAATCACACACGGTATATGCTTTTCCTGTATCCTCTTAAGAAGCGCCCGGTCCTCAGCCGCCATACCTTGGCCATGGTCCACCACCAGGACCGCCACATCCGTCTTATTGAGCACCTGGTAGCTCTTTTTCACACGCAGGCCGCCCAGTTCCCCCTCATCATCAATTCCAGGGGTGTCAATCATCACCACCGGGCCCAGGGGAAGAAGCTCCATGGCCTTCTGCACAGGATCCGTGGTGGTTCCCTTTACCCCGGATACCACGGCCAGGTCCTGGCCTGTGACAGCATTGAGCACGCTGGACTTTCCGGCATTCCTCCTTCCAAAAAAACCGATATGGACCCGTTCTGATGAAGGTGTGTCATTCATTCCCATATGTATCTGTTCCTCCTGTCCGTGTTCTGCATCATGTCCCAAAACCCAAAATATCCCAAAACATAAAACAGGATACGCCAAAACAGGCGTATCCTGACAATTACGTTCAAGTGTACCCGCCTTCCCTCTCAGCCCTGCTTCAGGTCAGTCAACACATATTCTGTTCCCGTCTGTCCGCGGTATCCTGTTTTGGGAATATCCGCGCGGGCTGCTTTGCTGTAAGGGATACCTGCCAGCGCAGAAGCCTGTTTTTTCCATCTTACTACATATTCCCCCAGGCTGTCAATCCCCGTGGATAAAACGGCCTTTGGACACAGGAAGGAGAACGGTACTTGGACATCCTATAGACCACTGGCAGCCCATCCGGCCCCAGTCACAGACCACTCTCAAGCTTCTGTCTCTTAATCCCATGTTTCTGCGCAAATCCGGTAAGGATCATGGTCAGGGCGCCGTCGCCAGTCACGTTGCATGCGGTCCCGAAGCTGTCCTGGAGGGCGAAAATAGTTAACATCAATGCCGTGCCCGACTCATCAAATCCAAGGACACCTATTATCAGCCCCAGGGACGCCATTACCGTGCCTCCTGGCACACCGGGCGCTCCAATGGCAAATATGCCTAAGAGTGCACAGAATAAAACCATGGTCCCCATGGAGGGGATGAAACCGTAGAGTATCTTGTTCACCGTCATGACAAAGAATACTTCCGTCAGCACAGATCCGCACAGATGGATATTGGCAAACAGTGGAATGCCGAAATCCACCATATCATCCCGCAGGGGCGGCTGTGACTTCTTGGCACAGCGCAGGGCGACCGCAAGGGTGGCTGCGGAAGACATGGTACCTACCGCAGTGATATAGGCCGGCCCGTAGTTCCGGATGACATCCAGGGGATTCGCTCCTGAATAGACACCGGCAATCACATAAAGCAGGGTCATCCAGATGAAATGCCCAATCATGACAATGATTACCACCTTTAAAAATACAGGCAGCTGTTTTGTAATGGTGCCTTCATATGATAAGGCGCAGAATGTAAATGCAATAAAAACAGGAAGCAACGGAATGACTACTTTTGTCACAATGGAAAGAACGATCTGCTGGAACTCCTCCAGGACATCCGTGATCACCTCTGCCTTGGTCCATGTAGCCGCCAGACCAAGAAGCAGGGAAAACACAAGGGCGCTCATGACCGGCATGATCTGGGGAATATCCAGCTGGAACACGATGTCAGGCAGTTTCTTAAGTTCCTCCACCTCAGAAATAATGGACAGATGAGGAATCAGGAAATAGCCTGCCATCATGGCAAACAGCGCAGCACCGATTGACGAGACATATGCAAGCGTAACAGCAACCCCAAGCATTTTTGATGCGTTATTGCCCAGCCTTGTAATCGAAGGGGCAATGAAACCAATAATGATTAACGGAACACAGAATACAATAATCTGATTCAATATGTACTTAACTGTTACAATGACGTGCATAAGACCATCGCCGCAAATCTGTCCGACGATGATACCGAGGATAACACCCAACAGTAATCGGAACGGTAAACTACCTGTTATTTTTTTCATACCTAATCTCCAATCATGATTTTAATTATCTCCTCGTTGGTCTCCTTCATTCCTTCCTTTCCAAGCCTGCCAACATTCTTAAGTGTTTCCTCCACACCCTTTGTCACGATGCCGTCTCCTCCATAGAACTGCTGACCGCGGATATACATGTTATAGCCCAGGATCCCTGCATCAACCGCCGAAGCAATCTTGGCTGCGCAGGACGCCTTTGCACCGTCACAGACAATGCCGGATACAATGGCAAGGGCATTGACAACCGTATGCACGATTTCCTTGTAGCTTCCGCCGCACAGATAAGCGATTCCTGCTCCTGCCCCTGCCCCTGCGCTGACCGCGCCGCAATATGCGGATAATCTTCCGATTGGCGTTTTCTGATGAATGGCAGTAAGGTTAGACAGAGCCAGCGCCCTGTATTTCTTCTCCTCAGTGACCTTCAGCTCCTCAGCATATACAAGGACCGGTACCGATGCCGTAATTCCCTGGTTCCCGCTGCCTGAATTGATGATGACCGGCAGTTCGCAGCCGTTCATCCTGGCGTCGGAACCAGCTGCCGCCATGGCCTTTGCCCTGGTGCGTACATCATTGCCTGACATATCAAGCAGCACCTTGCCGATGTTGGCGCCGTAGTTCCCCTTGATGCCCTCCTCTGCAATGGCCATGTTGTAGGAAATCTGACGGTCCAGGACCTCCTTGATGTCCGCAATGTCAACCGTGTTGATGAAATCCCAGATATCTTCCATATTAAGAAGGCTTCTGTCCGTCAGGCCCTCCTCGTCCTCTCCGGCCACTTCTATCTGTTTTAAAACCTCCCCGTCCTTTTCAACCAGTACGACATTGGTATGATAATTGGCGATACGCACCTTTGCATAGGAACTTCCTTTATACAGTGTCACGATGATGTCAAAGGTGATGCCATTGTCAACATGTTCCACCTCAATGTCGGTATTCCCTATAAATTCCTTCATCTGCGCAATCTGCTCCGGTGTCACCTGGGCAATTACCTCCAGCTCCTTATCCGGGTCACCTGCCACGATTCCGGCTGTTGCCGCGGCCGGGATTCCTTTTAAATGGTCTGTATTAGGAACAATCACGGATTTCACGTTCTTGATGATACTTCCGCTCGCCCCGATAACCACCCTGTCCGGCAGATCCCCCAGTACTTTTCTGGCCAATGCAGCGCCATAGGCCAGGGCAATGGGCTCCGTACATCCCATGGCAGGAAGCAGTTCCTCCTTCAGTATCTGAATATACGCGTTGTACTTTACATTGTCTTTTTCCATGATATTTGATTCCTTTCTTTTTTTGACTGATTTTTGGGAAAATAGTCATTATTTGGTATTGATTTCTCATTAAGCTTAATGTACCATAAAAACAAATGGTTGTAAAATTTAATGTTTTTATGATATAGTTTAAAAATTTTTATAGAAAAATCAATTTAAAAAGGACGTATACTATGGAATTACGAGAGATTGCAACTTTTCTTCAGGTAGCTCAGTTAAAAAGTTTTTCAAAAGCAGCCAAGCAGCTGGGATATTCCCAGGCCGCTGTCACCATCCAGGTCAAGCAGCTGGAGAAAGAGCTGAATGTCCACCTGTTTGACCGCATTGGCAAACAGACCACCTTAACCCATCAGGGCGTTGTGTTCTTTGAACATGCGGCCGCCATCATGCGGGATCTGGAATGCGCCAGGGATGCCGTGACGGAAGCCACGGAACTGACCGGGAGCCTGTGCCTTGGCACCATTGAGTCCATCTGTGCATCCATCTTCCCCCCTCTGTTAAAAGAGTACCACCGTCTGTACCCGCGGGTTAACGTAAGCATCATCACCGATTCCCCCGGTACCCTGCTGGACATGATGAACAGCAATGCCATTGACATCGTGTATTTTCTGGACAAGCGTATGTATGACGACAAATGGATCAAGGTCCTGGAAGAGCCTGAGGACATTGTATTCGTATCCTCCGTAAAGCACCCATTTTCCGGCCGGAAGGACCTGGACCTGCCCCAGGTCATTGGACAGCCCTTCATCCTGACTGAGAAAAATGCAAGCTACCGTTTCATACTGGAGCAATACCTGGCAGCCCAGGACATGACCATCCGCCCTTTCCTCGAAATCGGGAATACGGAATTCATCATCAACCTGCTGCGGGCCAATATGGGCGTCTCCTTCCTTCCCAGGTTTACCATCCTCTCCGACATTGAATCCGGCTGCCTGGCGGCCCTTAATGTGAAGGATTTCCACATGCAGACCTGGCGCCAGATTGTCTACCATAAGGATAAATGGGTGACCCGTGAAATGAATGCATTCATCGAATTGGCCGGGACATTCCTTCCTCCCGCCCCCGGCAGGTAAATCCGCCATCCATCCTGCAGGACCATTCCTATGCCGGTACGGCTGCAGTTTTTCATCCAGGAGGATATATTATAAGTATATTATGGAAAACAGGGAAGGTGAACCGAAAAGAGGAAAATTACATTTTTTAAAATCCTTGAAAATCATCCCCTTCCGTACTTTACATTTCAGGACATGTGTTGTTATAATGAAAGTTATACAGTACACATTTTCATATGAAAAAATGTTATATTGCAGGGAGGACAATCATGGAGCAGAACCTGTCACAATACAAGATATTCTACGAGGTGGCAAAAGCCGGGAATATTTCCAAGGCTGCCAAGGAACTCTATATCAGCCAGCCAGCCATCAGCAAAGCCATCAGCAAGCTGGAGGACAGCCTGGGGCTGTCCCTTTTCACCCGCAGTTCCAGAGGCGTACAGCTTACAGCGGAGGGGGAAATCCTGTTTGAACATACCAGGGAGGCATTTGACGCCCTGGACCGCGGGGAAATGGAGCTTAAGCGGATCCAGGAATTTGATATCGGCCATCTGCGCATCGGCGTCAGCAATACCCTGTGCAAATATATCCTGCTCCCTTACCTGAAAACCTTCATCGACCAATACCCGCACATGAAGGTAACCATTGAGAGCCAGTCCACGGCCCTGACCCTGACCCGCCTGGAACAGCAGAAGATTGACCTGGGATTGGTTGCAGAGCCTTCGGTGCGCAGGGACCTTGCGTTCATACCTGTAATGGACATACAGGATATCTTTGTCACCACCCCGTCCTACCTTGAAAACCTGTATCTAAGGGAAGGCAGGGATACCAATATTTTTGAGACCGGCAACATCATGCTCCTGGACACCAGCAACATGACCCGCCACCATGTGGATGAGTACATGTCGGATAACAACATACTGCCGCGCCAGGTCCTGGAAGTGACCACCATGGACCTTTTGATTGAGTTCGCGAAAATCGGCCTTGGAATCGGCTGCGTCATCAAGGAACTGGTGCAAAAGGAACTGGACAACGGCTCCCTGGTGGAGATTCCCCTGGACATCCCCATCCACAGAAGGACCATCGGCTTTGCGTACCATCCTTCCAACCAGGCCATGGCACTCAAGACATTCCTGGAGTTTTTATATTGACGCATTGCCGCTTGCCGGGGGACGTCATTGACCATATGAAAAGAGGGTGTCGCAAAATCATCAAAATAGATGATTGAGCGGCACCTTCGCTCTATATATAGAAAAAATCAGGAGAAAATCATTCTCGATCGACTTCCTCCTGATTTTGACGTACTTTAATAAGCA
>SKEY01001277.1_pt1 | contig 33728 bp, 35 predicted proteins | sample 4843871 | NCBI WGS metagenome assembly SKEY01 (sample SAMN11008797, study PRJNA524170) | human gut metagenome | biome: Human fecal sample; material: Feces; isolation source: fecal sample from pouch patient p36 | host: Homo sapiens | place: Israel: Tel-Aviv | collected 2016-12-04 | reverse complement strand
ATTTGAAACCCTTTCTAACGCTATATTTATGCTCTGTATAGACTTTTGTAGAAGAAAGTTCCACATTTTTTATTCGCCTTTTGAAAGTGGAATTTAACTTTTCACTTCAGCATTCTTCTTCAATCTTCACCCAATCCATCACATTTTCCTTACTATGCCCTCATAATCCATATATACCGGTGCAGAAAGGTAGATTTTGTTGTTGGACCAGCGCAGAAGGCTTTTTCCGCCGCGGGATACGCCTACAGCTATTTTGTGCAGAAGATCGTCATGATATGCCTTGCGATAGACCGGAATCAGTGTTTCTGAGCCCTCCGGCGTACTGAAATGCATATCATCCTGTATTTCGTAGGCTTCGGGCATGCGGTACGTATCATGCTCCCGGATTTCAAGAGTCACCAGATTGCGAAAGCATTTCATGCGGCATTCCCGCTCCTGCATCCGGATATTGCAGGTATCCTTCTCAAACTGCTTCATATACCAGAACCCCAGACAGCATACCGCCTCCAGACTGCACAAATTTGCAGGATTTGCATCCTCCACAATCTGAAAGCGGATATCCTCCCTTACAATACTCCCCGCAAAGCTTTGATGCTCCTGCTGCATCTGTTCACTGCACAGTGTAACATCCCGCATGTGCTCTCTTCGCACACTCACCAGCAGATAATTCCTGTCATTCATTTTTAATTTCCAGAATTTCACAGTATCCCTCCTATGTATAAATATGCGATTGGTGTTCACAATAATGTCAGGAGGTAAGAAAAAATGAAAAAAGAAAAAACAAGCAAAAAGACACGTTTCGTTGCAGCTCGTCGTAACAGTGATGGTACATTAAGCGAGTTCAAGGATGACAATGGAAAGACTTACGACTACGAACAGGCTTTAGAGGCTGTTGAACAGGGTATGATCGAAAACGCTCTTCCATTCACAGGACGTGACGGAGCTCGTCACATTCGTGGAATCAACGATGGAGACGAATCCACAAACCTGCGTAACCTGAAAGAGTTCTAAAAATCGCATACAAAAGAAGAACATGTGTGAGCCTGTTTCGGCTATCACACATGTTCTTTTTTTATTTTTTAATGCAGCAGACTGCATCTGCCACCGTTTTTTACCGTTGCGTATCCTCACTTATTACAGCTTCATTTTTTGATGCTGTAGTAGACGCAGGAATGGCTGTAACCGCGATAGTCCACCTCGGCTGTTTTCTGTATCCGCTGCATACCGCAGCGTTCCATAACACGGCAGCTTGCCGTATTTTCCTGAAAGGCACCTGCACAAATTTCATGATAGCCCTTTGTAAACAGGTCCGCAATTACCGCCTGTAAAACCTCTGTGGCATATCCTCGATTCTGGTGCTCTGGATGGATCACATAGCCAAGCTCTATACAGCTTTTTTCAATCCCCACAGTATTTACAAATCCGATCAGCTGATTTCCCAGATATATCCCACGCTCATATCGCGTTTCCTCATGTGACCATTTCATAAAGCTGTAAAACAAACGCTCTGCCTCCTGAATTGTCGCAAAATCCGGAATCATAAAGGTTTTCTTTATGTCGTCATTGCACAGCAGATTCACCATGTCCAAACGGTCCGCTTCCCTGAAGGGCTGTATACACAGCCGTTTTGTCTTAATCATATGCATCACCTGTTTCCCTCTCTTCGATTTCTTCCACCCGTATCTGTAATGACAGATAGTAGGATTTCAGCTGTCTTCGTGTATAATATAATAAAAAGCATAAAAGTAAGCTTCCCAATGCACAAAGGATACCGCCGATACAGCGAATATAAACAACTGCCTGTGCCAGCGATATACTGGAAAGTCCCTGCCAGGTACAGAAAAAGATACCGCCTGCCGCAAGCAGGGTGGCAAGCAAAATAACGGTCGTACTCCGTTTTTTCTCTGCAACCGGAAAGACAAGCAGAAACAGCAGTGCTGTCAATACCTCAAACGGACGCAGCTCCTTCAACAGCACGCTCATCGTCTTCATAAAAGAAAAGGATGCACTGGAAATGGTGTCCAGAATAATGCGCGATACATAGGTCTGTGAGATCAGCGGCTCCTTCAGCAATGCAAATACCGAGGGATAATCGGATAGCTGCAGCAATCGTACACCCAGAAAAAGATAGGGCAGGATAAGCAGGATACACGCGATTAAAGTGATTAGATAGAGAAGATGCCGTCGCTTTGACCGCGTATCGACGAATTGGTCCAGCCACTCGATCATGTCGTCAGCCAATCCTCTCCCTTAATGACCTCAACATTGGAAAGCCCCGGATAATCCAGCTGGCGCAAGGCCTCATAAAGTATGATCGCCGCGCAGTTACTGAGGTTTAGGGAGCGTGCATTGGCAACCATGGGAAGGCGCATACAATGGTCCAGCTGCTTTGCAAGAATCGTCTTGGGAATTCCCGTGCTTTCCTTGCCAAGGATAAAATAGATGTCTCCCTCACATTTGGTGAAGTCAAAGTGCGACGGTGCTTTCTTTCCATATCGCGTCATATAGTAATAATTTTCACTGGGATTATGCAGGATAAAATCCTCCCAGTTTTGATAGATTGTATAATCCAGCTCCTTCACATAGTCCATCCCCGCTCTTTTCAGATGCTGTTCATCCAGTGAAAAGCCCAGCGGCTGTATCAGATGCAGGCGGGTGTTGGTTGCCATACAGGTTCGCATCATGTTTCCGGTATTCTGGGGGATTTCCGGTTCGTATAGTACCAGGTGCAGCATATCAATTCTCCTTTTCCATGAAGTCCACCAGCTTGGCCAGTGCGCGTCCGCGATGAGAAACGCGGTTTTTTTGTTCTTCACTCACATTTGCCAGCGTGGTTCCATAGGACGGATAATAAAAGATCGGATCATAGCCAAAGCCCTTTTCACCCTCGATGTGATCAGCCACAATTCCCTCCACAACGCCGGTAAAGACGTGCTCGCTGCCGTCTGCTTTCACATAGGCGATTGCACAGATAAACTGACAGCCCTTGTCCTTCGCCTGCCTGCATTGATCAATCAGATACTGATTTTTCACAGCATAGGAGGTATCCCGTCCCATAAAGCGTGCGGAATAAATTCCCGGCGCACCATCCAGCGCATTGACGGCAAGCCCGCTGTCATCTGCAATCACCTCGATTCCCAGACGCTCATGTATTGCCCTCGCCTTGATCAGGGCGTTTTCTTCAAAGGTTGTCCCTGTTTCCTCAATTTCGATATCCTCGTCCAGATCGCGTAATGTTTTCACTGTATATCCAAGCGGCTTGAGCATTTCTGCAAATTCCGCTGCCTTATGTGCGTTGCCGGTAGCAAGCATGATTTCTTTCATCGTGTCATCTCCTTGATTTCAGTCATTTCCTCATTGATAAACCATTGCCGTGGGTACTGCTGGTTACGATTGTAAAGCACCAGCTGATAGCCAGCTTCCTTGTGATAGCCGATATCCGCCACGCCATAGCGAAACAGGATATCCTGATTGGCAATTCCCTGCTTTAGGGCAAAGGCAAGCAGCTCCTTTTTTTTCTCCAGGGTTACCCAGGGCCGGGTGAAGCGATGCGGCTTCTGTTTGAAATTACGGTAATACTGCATCAGCAAAATTGCATCCACCAGACGCTCATCCTGCTTCTTGAGCAATGGATAAAAGCAGCGAAACAGCTCATAGGGCTGATAGGGGCGCGGCAGCTTTTCATATTCCTGTCCCAAATCCATAAACAATGCAAAGGCGCTCTCGTACCAGTGCAGCTTTAGGATTGCTGTAATCACACTGCGGCAGGCTGCACTGTTCCAGAATTTCTCAACCGCCTCTGCGCAGGCATGAATCCGCCTCATCTCCTCCTTTTTCAGCCATGCACTGGCAGTGACATCATAGGGGGCAGTTTCTTGAAACACGAAGTGGTAGCGTTCCCGCTGACTTCGCAGCTTCGTTCCCTTTAACAGCTTGAGAATTCCCAGCTGAAGCTCACTGGCCTGCAGGGAAAACAGGGAGTCAAAGGATGCCTGAAACAAAGACAGGTCCTCATAGGGCAGTCCGGCAATCAAATCCACATGCATAAGCGCTCCGCTTGCCTTCAGCCGCTGAATGACCTCTTTGAGTCGTTCATTGTTCTGAATACGCCCGACGGAATGCAGCGTCCGCGTATGAAAGGACTGCACACCGATTTCAAAGCGGAAACGGCCGGGAACTGCCTCTTCACAGAAAAACTGCAGCAGCTCCTCACTGAGTGTTTCCGCAACGATTTCAAATTGAAAAATCTGCTGTGTACAGTGCTCATTCATATAGCGTGCAATCTGCAACGCCCGTTTCGGATCTGCGTTAAAGGTGCGATCCAGAAGCTTTACCTGAGTTACCCTGCTATCCTTTAACCGCTCTAATATTCCCATGATATATTCTATGGAAAACATACGAACCTCTCGATCAGCAGAGGACAGGCAGTAGGTACAGCCATATGGACAGCCTCTGCTTGTCTCCAGATAAAAATATTGTCGCTCCATACCCGGTGCATCCATTTCCATAAAGTATGGTGCTTCAAAGCGCTCCAGCCATGCGAGCTCTGTTTTACGATATTCCGTATTGGGAAACTGTCTGGTATACATTCCTGCAATCTCATACGCCTGTTCCTGATCAAGCATGGAAATGTATTCCCACACACTCTGTTCCCCTTCTCCGATACTAATGGCATCCACACCCGCATCCAGCAGATCGAAGGACTCATAGCTGACCTCCGGACCGCCAACCAGTATATGCAAATCGCTTTTTTGCTGCTTCAGCAGGAGAATGACCCTTCGGATGAGCTGGATATTCCATATATAGCAGCTGAAGCACACCACCTCCGGCTGTCTGGATAAAATATCCTTTGCAATCTGTTCCTCATGCTCTTTTATCGTATATTCCTGTATGGTGACACATTCCTTGTGCGGTGCTGTCGTATACAGCCAGCGCAGTGCAAGATTCTTATGTATATATTTGGCATTGCATGTTGTCAACAGAACTTTTTTCACTTCTTCACCTTCTCGCTATTTATTCTAACAAATTTTACTTAAATATGCTATGATTAAACAGGTGATATGAATGAAAGCAATGGATTTTCTGGATACTCTGTTTTTCGACCCCGACATCACCTTGCGTGATATGCATAAGGGGCTGACCAATCAGAACTTTCTTCTGGAAATGAATCAGGAAACTTATGTGCTGCGCATTCCCCGCGCAGACAGCGAGCATATTGTGAACCGGCATCACGAAACAATGGCACTGGAGGCCATACGGGATGCGGACATTGATCTGGAAACGATTTATTATGATGAAGCGAGCGGCTATAAGGTAACGCGGTATCTGCCGGATGCCAAAACCTACAGGGAATGTGAAGATCCCTGCAAGCTTGAGCGAACGGCTGCCCTTATGAAACGGTTCCATTCCCTGCAAAAGCGTGTGGATGCCGATTTTGAACCCATCTGCCTACTACAAAGCTATCGCAGCCGGATCTTGCAGCCGCTGTATGATCTGACGCCGTATGAGGATATCGTACAGGAGGTTTATCATATAAATAATCCCCGGATTCTCTGCCATAACGACTGGGTGGATGGAAATATCCTGTTCACAAAGGATAAGACCTATCTGATCGATTATGAATATGCCGCAAACAATGATCCGCTGTTTGATGTCATGTCCTTTCTGAGTGAAAATCAGATTGAGGATTCTGCATTGCGGGAACGCTTCTATGCCGTTTATTTCAATGAAATGGATGACACTGTGCGCCGGCATTTGGATATATGGGAGAATTTTCATAATCTGTTATGGTGCTGCTGGGCAATGATGATGTGGGAAAGCCGGCATGAGAGCGTATACCGTGCAATCGCCCGTGATAAATACGAGGCCTTAAAAAGAAAAAATCCGAATACCTGATACTGGCTCTGCCAGAATTCTTCAACGTACGCAAGCAATGCTGTGCGTACACTGGAGATATTCCGGTTTTGCTGCAGGGAATCGGTTTTTTTCTTTAGGCTGCATCCTTTTTCTGGAAAATCCAGCGTGTCATAAAATAAAGCAGACTGCAGGAAATCCCCAATGTCAGAATACCATTCAGATAGGTATACGAGGTATAGCCGCTGAGAATGTCAACGGGATTAAAATAGGTGAACGGAAGCCATGCATACCATACACCGGTATTTGCCGGCTGGGCAATCCCCATGCCTAGCAGCAGAATGGCAAGTGTCAGAAGCAGGGAAGTCATCTTATTTCTGCATATGGCATTGAACAGCATATTCAACAGCATACAGAAAAGGATAACAAGCAGTCCCAGCAAGACGCACAGGCATGTAAACTGCCACATCGGCAGAAAATCAAATTTGGAATTCGGGCTCTGTACCTGATACGGAATGGAAAAATACCGCGTAATTCCAAGCGTATACGTCATTGCATTATTTTCTTCCGTTTCCCTGAGCGTATTTTCCATCTGTTCCAGAGAGGTCAGTCCCTGCACATTGGATAAAACCGGCGCCTGTATGCGTTCATAATGATCAACCATGCCAAAGCACAGGGAAAGCAGCAGGAGCGGTATGAAGAAGATGGCACACAGAGCCGCCATATTGCTACGCATTTTCTGGTGCAGATAGCGAATGCGCTTGCGCGGCTGTGACAGCAGCGTTTTGATGACTCCGCTGTCGCGGTCCTCATGAATGGAGTCAAAGCACAGAAGCGTAATCAGAATAACCGGCAGGATTGGAAACAAGGAGCGCATGAACTGCACGATCAGCGTAGCGCTGTCGGTTGTGGAATAGGTCAAAGTGGCAATCCCCTGCTTTTCAAGCTGATCATAAAAGCGGGCGGTAAACTGATAATACGGAAACATCTGGGTTTCATCATTGTCCATATAGCTGTTTGCCCAGTCCTCTGATATTTCACGATCCGAAAATTCCGGCAGCTTTCGTTCCCGGCGCAATGCCTCCAGCGTATCCTCCTCGGTAATATATTCACGATAATACAAATCAAAATTCCGTGTCGAATACAGAGCGGAAACACGTCTTGCATGCAGCAGATTCACTTCGGCATAGTTTTTATTCACAGCCCTCCAGTCCTTTTTCTGAATGGCTGTTTTTAAATTCTCGCTCTTTTGGGTCAATGTTTTAAAATAAGCGGCATTGTCATCCGTCATCAGCAGGAACAGCTGATTTTTCACTTTGTTTTCCGCCTCCAGTGCGTCAACATAGAGTCCTCTGTGCTCAGTTGCAGCTCTCTCATTCAAATCCACTGCACTCAGCACACCGCAAAGCAGCACACAGACCATGGCAATCCACAGCTTTCGCTTACGCAGCAATTTTTTTAATTCCAGCATTATCGCATACCTCCTTCCAAATCAAATCGATTGATCCGATGTACGCTGCCAATAAATAAAAGCGGCAGCCACAACGCACAGATTATCAAGCACTGCGTGCTGCTTACTGCATATTCCTGTGCAGCGATTTCCAGCGGATACAAGTAGAAAAACGGAATCCAGGAAAACAGAAAGAACGAATTTCCAAACATACGCATGATAAAATAAATGATGATCAGCAGGGAGCCGATACACAGCAGTGTATTGGATACCGTCTTTTGCCACGATGCCAGCCATGCTGCCGCACACATATAGCACAGCATTACAAGCATGGAAAGCGGCACCGCTTTGCTCATGATTGAGGCCCATGAATCCAGCTCATACTCTCGTACAATATATGGATACTGCACGCTCCCCAATCCGTGCTGCACAAGCGGCAGGATGGAAAACAGCAGCAGAGCGAATATAAAGGAAAGCAAAATCACAAAGGATGCTGTCAGCATTTTTGCAATCATCAGGGTGCTTCTGGAAATCGGCATGCTGTATATGAGCTTATACGTACCGCTTTCATAGTCGTGACAGATCAGATCCGCCATCAATACGCTTACAACAAGCAGCAGCAACAGCATGGTATCCTGTTGAAATATCTGTAATAGAAAATTCAGCAGTGTCGGCTCATAGGGACTGGTATACGGCTGTATGTCATGATTGAGAAAATACGCAGAATAGGCATGATCCCGCCGCAGCGTATCCTTCGTTATACCAAGCTCCTTCACCACATCCATGGATTGCCCGAGCTTTTGCAGCTTCTGGTATCCAAGCGCCCGCTCATTCGCATAGCGAACGGTATCGTGCCAGTCAAAATAATCCCCAGACTGCCGCATATTGGTCCACGCGTATGTCGCATTCTGAATATCGCACCACAAATACGCCTCCTCCTTTTGCGTAGGAGTTTCATCCTTTTTCGCCGTATGTTGCAGAATATGCATCAGCATCTGACAGCGATTATCTGCGACGGGGTTTTCGTAGTGCAGCTGCAGGATCAAAGCATCCTCATATGCCTTTTCCTTCTGTGCTGAGATAGCATAAACTACCGCAAAGAAACACAGAAATCCGAGAACGGCTGCCAGAAACCGCTTTGCTTTCCAGCTTTTTTTGATTTCGGCATACAGCAGCGCTCTCATAAAGCAGCCTGAGCCTGCGCATAAAATTGCGTTTTCATGAGCGTATGCCGCCTTCCAGATCCTGTTTTTTTATGATACAGATATGCAGCAGGAAGAACACAAGGATGAAAATTATACAGAGCAGACTACATGGAAGCATTCCCAGCGCAAACTCATGTGCAGCGATTTCCATTGGATATATGTAAAAGAACGGAATCCAGGAAAATAACGGTATGGTGTATCCGAAAATACGAATGAGGAAGTAAATCAAAATCAGCAAAGAACCGACACACAGCATCGTATTGGATATCGTTTTCTGCCAGGAGGCCAGCAATGCTGCTACAAACATATAAAACAGGATCACCAGAAAGGTGAACGGCAGGATACGCTGCAGCAGCCATGACCAGGTTACGACATCGTAGGTATGTACAATGTACGGATACGCACTGCTCCCCATTCCATAAGCGGACAGCGGCACAACAGAAAATACAGCAAATGCAGCCAGAAAGGATATCAGAATTACAGCTGTGGCACTCAACACCTTTGCCATCAGAAGCTTTTCTCTTGATATCGGCTGACTGTATATGGTTTTATAGGCTCCGCTGTCATAGTCATGGCAAATCTGATCCGCCATGAGCAGGGCTACAACAACCATAAGCAGCAGCATGGTGTCATGCTGAAACATCTGAAGAGTAAAATTTAATAAATTGGGTTCGTACGGCGTCGTGTATGGCTGTAAATCCTGTGTCTTGAAATACTGGTAATACGCCCTGTCCGTTTCCAGCGTTTTCCTTGTAATTCCATAGCTCTTCAGCTCATCGTGGTAATAGCCGTGATCCATGAGTTCAAGAAGATATTCGGCACGGCCTATGGCATAGGCATTCGTATTATGCCAGTCAAAATATTCCGGCGCCTGCCGAAGATATGTCCAGCTGGATACCGCATCCGTGACATTGCACCAGCCGTATGCCTCTTCCCGCTGCCCCGGTTTTTCCTTTGCTGCAGGTGTATTCTGCAAGGTATACATCAGCTCTCCACACCTTGTACTTACGATTGCATTCTGATAATGCAGCTGCATGATGAGGTCGTCCTCATATGTTTTTCCCTTTTGCAGGCAGTTTACATAGACAATGGAGAAAAAGCAGAGAAAGGCTGCAAAAGCCGCAAGTATCCGTTTCCCCCTCCAGCTTCTTCTAAATTCTGCCAGAATCATATCCTTCATGAATCATCACCATATACTTCCCGATAGATGGATTCGATGTCTACATTTTCCTTAACGATATCTATGACCTCGATTTGCTTCTGCAGCAGCTTTTGAAGGTACATGCTCATTCCCTTTTCATTGCGAAAGCGCGCCTTGATTCCCAGCTTTTCCCTTTCAAGCTGAGCATCCTCCAGCTTGATCGCTGCAGCTGCCTCCAAATCCTTTTCCTGCATATAGAAGGTATAGCTGTATGCATTGTGAACTGCTGTCGGTGTTTCCACAATCTCCCCCTGATTGATACAGATCATGCGATCTGCCACTTTTTCTATTTCGCCAAGCTGATGCGATGATATAAGAATCGATACATCCTCTTCATCCGCCAGCTGCCGCAGCTCCTGTCGAAGCTCCATGATTCCTCTTGGATCCAATCCGTTTGTCGGCTCATCCAGAATCAGAAATTTCGGATGCCCCAGCAATGCAATTCCAAGACCCAGACGCTGCTTCATCCCCATGGAATATTGACCTGCCCGCTTTTCCAGACTTTTATGCAGGCGGGTGAAGGCTGCGATTTCAGCGATCCGTTTCTGATCGACATGCTTCAGTCTTGCGAAATACTGCAGATTCTCATAGCCGCTCAGTGTCGGGAACAGCCCCGGTGCCTCAATCATCGCAGATACATACTGCAAAGCGAGCTCCCGCTCCTTTGCAAGATCATGACCCTCGATGATAATCTGCCCGCTGGTTGGATAAATCAGGGATGCCATGCATTTCATCGTGGTTGATTTTCCTGCTCCGTTTGGTCCGATAAATCCTACTATCTCATGATCGTGAATCGTAAAGCTCACATTTTTCAAAACCTTATGCTTCCCGAAGGATTTGCAAAGATTTCTCACTTCAGCCCGTATCATATGTTCACTCCCTAACTTTAATATAGTAATTGTAAATGGTTACAGAAAAATTTGCAATACCATCTGTTTTTTCAAAAAAAGCTGATATCCGAATATCAGCTAACGTACACTTTCTCCTTCTAAAATTGAGAAGGCTGCTGTCTGTTCTTTCACGGCAGTTTTTTCAATCAGTGCATTCATATGTGCTACAATATCTCTGGCATAAGCCGAATAATCATATGCGAGAGCATGAAGGGCAGGCGACATCACGCGGCACACCTCATGTCCTCCAAAGCTGATTACCGATGCATTCTGCGGAATCGCTATATGATATTCCCTTGCGAACTTGGTAAGCGGAATTGCCATTTCATCACGTTCCAGCAAAAGAAGATCAATTTTCTCAGTAAAGATTTCTTTTATTTTCTCATAGATGTCCGCATAGCTGCCATTACAGAGAATCACCTTGAGATCGATGGGCTGTCTCTTCTCATGATAGCTGTTGCGGATTCCCTGCAGCCGCTGATCGGCAAGCGTCTGATCAACGCCAAGATAGCGGACAACCAGCTGGCGCTTATCCAGCATATAGGCTCCCAATACCTCTCCTGCCTGCACCTCTTGTAAACAGCAGCAATTCAGCTGTTCTTTATCCTCGTTCAGGAATAGAACCGGTATCGAGGTCGTACGCATCTGCTTCTGAATAAACTCTGCACTGGAACAGCTCTCAATGATGATGCCGTTCACATTTTGTACGATATAGGAGGTGAGGTATTTCTCCTCCAGCTCTTCCATCCCATCGGTCACACAGATCGAGAATGTGATGCCCTGCTCCTTCAGCACATCCTTTAAAGCATGAATCATATTTCTTGTGCGCGGCAGCGCAATATCCTTAACCAGCAGACCGAACCGGTAATTTTTCTGTTTCACCCTCGCTGGCTGCTTCGTCTTTTCACCTTTTGTCTCTGTCGTCTTTTCATTTGCTTTTTCTGTTTTACTTCCTCTGGCAACATAACCGGTTTCTTCGATGGCAGCACGTATCTTCTCTGCTATTTCCTCCCGTACATTTTCCTGTTTGAGATAGCGGGATACGGTTGCTTTGGAAACACCGGCAAGCTCAGCAACGTCCGCAATGGTAGCTTTTTTCATACTTTGAACATCCTTTCCATGAGTCATATAGCTTTATTTTACCTTAATTTCTATAAATTGGAAACCCTTTTTTCAGAAGCAGCCTCCAGAAGCTGTTCCAGCACTTGGGCAACACCATGCGCTGCATTGCTGAGTGTCTGATAGCCGGCGGCCTCCTTTATGACATCTGCAGCATTTGCCATTGCGAAGCTGTATCGAAATTCCTGCATCATGGACAGATCATTCAGGCTGTCGCCGAATACCATTACCTCATCCGGCTGCAGTCCCTGTTTCGCACATAGCTTTTTCAATGCCAGACCCTTTTGCGCATCGCTTGCCGTTAGTTCTATATTATCCGCTACAGAATTTGTTACCGCTGTGTGCTTCACCTGTGAAAGCCGTGCCCGCACCGTCTTCAGACGCTGTGCATCCTCACCGAAGGCCTCCAGCTTATAGATGATCGGCTCCTCCTTCAGATACAGGAATGCATCCTCAATTTCCCTGTCATAGCTTCCAAAGGAGGACGCTTCCATAAGCTCACGGATTTCTTTATCCTGCATGCCCTGCTTACGCATATGCCGGATAAACATCGCTCTGCCCTTTTCCGGCGTGCTGCTGACAATTCCCTCGCTGGTATACATATGGTAAGGCAATGTGCTTTCCTCCAGGATTCGCAATGCTGTTGCAGCGTTTTCCAGCGGCAGAGGTGTATGAGAGAGCCGCTTTCCATGCGCATCCGTAATCAAGGCACCATTCAGCAACAGGCAGTCGCAGTGAATCCCCTCTTTTTTAAACATCGGTGCTACACTTTGATAATTCCGTCCAGTTGCCACCAGAAAGGTGATGCCTGCCTTATGAAGCCCGTGTATCGCCTGAATATTACGCTGAGACAGCTGATGATTTTCATCGAGCAGCGTGCCGTCCAGATCACATGCTACAAGTTTTATCATAAAATACCCTCCCTTTCACATACCTGTTTATTTTACCATGCATTCGACTTTCTTCACAACGAAAATCGTGCTAGAATAAAGAAAAGACAGGAGTTGATCAATATGCTGGAAACTGGCAGCAGAGCCATTGATTTTACATTGCCGGATGAACATGGCAATCCGGTTGCATTACATGATTTCAAGGGAAAGAAGGTTGTTTTGTATTTTTATCCGAAGGATAATACACCGGGGTGCACCAAACAGGCATGTGCATTTAAGGCAGCCTACGAGGAATTCAAACGGGAGGATATCGTTGTGATTGGAATCAGTAAGGATTCCAGTGCTTCGCATGTGAAATTCAAGGAGAAGTATGAGCTCCCCTTCCTGCTGTTATCGGATACAGAATTGAGCGTCATTCAGGCCTATGATGTCTGGAAGGAAAAAAAGCTGTATGGAAAAACCTATATGGGGGTAAGTCGTTCCACCTATATCATTGATGAGGCAGGGATCATCATCAAAACCTTTGAAAAGGCCAGTCCGGCCAATAACGCTTCCGATATCCTGCAGTATGTAAAGGAGAGCAGACAGGGCTAATATTCTGCTGCCTGCTTTCGCAATAGGGCTAAGCTATTACAAAACGAGCGTGAAGCAGAAGACGTTCTCTAAGGCGTATTTCTTGCTTTGGGATGAAGCATACATAACCAAAAAAGAAGAAGTAAATTTCGGTCAATCACAGGAAATTTATTTCTTCTTTCATTTTTACAGCTTTATTATCACCCTCTTATCACCTTCCAGAGGAATATCACCTTTCTCTGTTATTTTTAGAGTGAAAAAGCATATCCGGCACTCTGCATGTTTATGAAATGCAGACGTGTTCAGCATAAGCAGGACGAAAAAGCAGGCATCCTACGCCTGCTTTTTACGGGATAGTGCTTCAACAGCTTTCCTGCCTTGCTAAGAAATCTGCATGCCTGCAATCAGTTCGTTGAATTCATTTCCTTTGCCGTATGCGTACCAGACTTCTGTTGAGCTGCCGCACAGCTTCACTACGTTCCTGTTGCTGGTGCCAAAGCCCCTGCAGGCAGAGAATACAGGAAATCATGGAGAATAGGAGAAGATGTTCCATGATAATCAAGCAAATGTCTCTGATAAGAATATCTTCCTGTACATTATTCAGATAGAGTAAAGTGGCTCCTGTATACACCATGGTGAACAGCTGAAGCGATGCACTCACAGAGATAAGCTCACCCAAGGAGTAAAGCGATGCTTTCTTTCGTTTTTGAAAAAGGATGGCAAATGCAATGCATAGAACAGCGAAACCACTTCCCAGACATGCTATGCGAAGCAGCTCCTTTGGGGTATCTGCATGCAAATAGAGCAGAATGCCATAAAGCGGCAAATCCAGCAACAGAAATATCAGCAGCGTCGCCATTTGAGAAAAGAGCAGGCGATGTTTTTTTATCAGTAGTAAGACGATACCGGCGCTTCCTGTCAGAAGGAATGCGGCAATACTCAAGGCTTGCATTCCACTGTCCCTCCTTCCGTATTCAGCAGCAGCCTCTGCTGATGCAGCACTGCCAGAAGATGCTGCTGTAGCCATAGCAGCAGGTCACTGCTCATAATGTATACATAGTCCTCCTGCAAAAGTCCTACATCCTCCTGAAAGCTGTAATACTGAATTTTCATCTGATTCAAATCCTGTATGGATATGGTATTCAGCTGATGCAGGGTCAGCAGTACAGCATTGATAGCATGATAGCCCGGCTGCTCTACGCTTTGGCGTGCAGCCATCATCACATAGCCGTCCTCCTTTGCAAAAGGTACCTCCTGATAAAGCTGAATATAGGTGTTTAAATAGGTAAGAACATCACATACGTAGCTGCGTATATCCTTATGCTGAACCGTCAGCTGAGAAGCCGCGGCATAATACAGCTGTTCCAGCAGTTCCGCTTCCGGGTCACCGCCGTATTTTTTTCTCCCGTGCAGTGCAGAGGTATAACGATTGATCCAGAAAAACGGTAGAATCGCTGATATGACATCAACCAGTGATGCAATCAGAAAGCAAATCAATGCTGTATTACGTGCTGCCTGCGACTGTGTAAAGCGTGAGAAAGCAATAACCGTTATATCCGTAAAGGAGCGATGCTTCTGGTAGCTTTCATCCAGTGTTTTCATAATCTTAGCTACAGCCTCTTTATCCAGAGCCTGCAATACCTTGGCATGCTCCTTTAATGCAAAATAGCTGTCTGATATCTGAAGCTCCAGATCAATGCGGAATTTCTGATATTCCTCCTGATGCATATTGCGAAATGGAAGAAAGGCACTTAGCAGATTGGATAACGTTGATTCCTGTTCCTGCTGATTAACGCCTAGAATATTGTGCTTCTGCTGCAGCTTTTGGATATCTGTCAGAGTAAGCTTTTGAAATTCACGGTACTGATCCACCATTTGAATCATCTGATCCAGAGTTACCTCCAGAGACTTTAAATCCCGCATCCCCTGTGCCCCTGCCTCCTTCAGAAAGGAATTCAGGGTTTCCAGCAGATGATTGTAGGACAGCGTCAGATTCTGAAATTCAGTATATACCTTTTGTGAAGGCTGCTGACGGGTACCGGCGGACAGCTCCTCCAGCTCCTTTTTCATATGCTTCATACCGTCGGAACTGCTTGCGGATTCCAGCTGCTTGATGGCTGCTTTCAGCTTTTCTACCTTTTCCTCATTATCTGCAATCTTCTCCAGTGCCCTTGCCAGCTCCTTTTGATCCGTAGTCTGCGTAACACTGCTTCCTCCATCCCTCAGCTGTGATGTGGTCACAGAGGTGGAGGGCTGGATAGTCTGCAAGGTTCCTGATTTTTTCTGAATGGATGCAATCGAGCTGTCAGTGATCTGTATCAGCTGATTCGCCTGATTCTGCAAGGAGTTCAATGCCCGTTCATAGGATACGTAATCTCCGTATAGCGTGCGCAGCTCATCCTTGGCTGCTGCAAAGCTGCTCTGATATTCCTTATACTGATTCTTATAGTCATTCAGCGGTGAAATCGTATTATTGATAATACCGACATAGGATGTAAGTACGGAAATACAGACAATAACAAGAAATATCATGTAACGTGTCGGCTTCATATGTGCATGCTGACCGGCCTGCTTACTGAAGTAAAACAGCAGAATCTGAACGACCAGTGCAAATAAAAACGGTGCCAGCGGATTGAGATCCAGCAGATAATAGCGGGCACCGCGATAGGTGGTTGTCAGCGATATCAGCTGCAGTGCAAAGGTGGCAAACAATATGATCATCGTTGCATGCTGCCCTGTTCTTGCATTTCTGGGAAATAAAATATCCCTCACCTGCTGGCTCTGCTCATCCTCCATTCGCAGAATCTGTTTTCTGTCTCTTTGATTCCTCTGGCGCAGCTGGCGATCCTCTAATCGATCGCATACATTCTGCTTCATGAAAGAAACAAGCATTCCTATACCGCGCACTCCTTTTTTCATACCATTATACAGACACAGAAACAGCTGTCCGATATCCTGCAGCGGATGAAACACATGCTGCCTTTGTTCTTTTTTTTCTTGTTCCATAAAACCTCCTTTTCCCCTATTTGTATTATATATAACGAAGTTTAAGGAACCCGGTAAAAAAAACAAAAGATTTTCTAAAGAAATGACGAATATAATTACCTTTTTAAATATAAGAGAAATGCATTGCTTTTCATATATCCGATTGATAGATGTATATGAGGAAAAAAGAGAAGCTTCTATATTTAATGCCGATTTCTTCTTTCGCCTCCAGCATATCAGACACACATTCTTTTCCTGAAAGTAGTATGCCCTTCTTCAACAGCTGCTGTATGAGCAATACAAAAAAACTGCTGCGAATATGCATCCGTAGCAGTTTCATCATACGATACTTGATTTTAGTACATTGGTCCGGCAGGCATTGGAGGTACCGGTGCCTCTTTTTCTTTAATAGCCGCAACACCAGCCTCTGTCGTCAGGAACAGAGCGGAAATACTTGCAGAATTGAGAAGTGCACTTCTTGTTACCTTTGTAGGATCAATGATACCTTCCTTGAACATATCTACCCAGTTTCCGTTCTTCGCATCGAAACCGATGTTTTCCTTTGCAGTCTTCTGCTGTTCAACGATTTCCTCTGCATTGTATCCTGCATTTTCTGCAATCTGTGCAATAGGTGCCAGCAATGCATCCATAACAACCTTGATACCCTTCTGTACATCCACAACGTCAGATTTCAACTCATCCTTTAATGCGATATAAGCTTCAACCAGAGCAGCACCACCGCCGATTACGATACCTTCCGCAACCGCAGCACGCGTTGCATTTAACGCATCCTCGATACGCAGCTTCTTTTCCTTCAGCTCGCTTTCTGTAGTTGCCCCAACCTTAATGATGGCAACACCATTGCTCAGCTTACCAAGACGCTCTGCATAACGCTTTTTGTCATAATCGCTCTTGCAGTTTTCCATCTGTGCACTGATTTCTTTCACACGTGCATCAATAGCATCTTTGGAGCCGTTACCGCCAATCATCGTTGTGTTGTCTTTTGTTACAACTACCTTCTTAACAGTACCCAAATCTTCCAGCTTCATTTCCTTCAGATCCATGCTTAAATCCTTGGAATAGAAGTTTGCCCCTGTCAGAATTGCAATGTCCTTCAGAATTTCCTTCTGGTTGTCACCGAAGCCAGGTGCCTTGGTAGCTACCACATTGAAGGTACCACGCAGCTTGTTTACAACCAATGTGGAAGTAACTTCATTTTCAATATCATCTGCAATCAGCAGCAGCGGTTTGTTTGTCTGTACAACCTGCTCCAGAACTGGCAGAATTTCCTGTACATTATTGATTTTCTGATCAGTGATCAATACATATGCATTTTCCAGCTCAGCCTGCATTTTTTCATGATCGCTTACCATGTATGGAGATACATAGCCCTTGTCATACTGCATACCTTCACTGATTTCCAGTTCCGTATCAAATCCATTGGATTCATCAACGGAAATCACACCATTGCGTCCAACCTTTTCCATTGACTCAGCGATGATTTTACCCACTTCCTTGCTTCCGCTGGAAATAGCTGCAACGCTTGCAATATCATTGCTTGTTTCCACCTTACGGGATTTTTCCAGGATATGCTTTGCTGCTTCCTTGCTTGCATATTCAATACCCTCTCTCATCAGGACCGGGTTTGCTCCCTTTTCCACCTGACGAAGACCGTTGCTAATCATGCTCTGTGCCAGAATAGTTGCTGTGGTTGTACCGTCACCGGCAGTATCATTGGTTTTATTCGCAACCTCATACACCAGCTTAGCACCCATGTTCTCAAACTTGTCTTCCAGCTCGATTTCCTTTGCGATGCTGACACCGTCATTGGTAATCAGCGGTGATCCGTATTCTTTCTCCAAAACAACATTACGTCCCTTTGGTCCAAGTGTTACACGTACTGCATCTGCCAGTACATTCACACCGTTCAGCATTGCTGTTCTTGCATCCTTTGAAAAACGTACTTCTTTTGCCATGTTCCTTACCTCCTGTTATGTTTTATGCTAATACTGCTAAGATATCTTCTGCTTCAATAATAATGTATTCTTCTTCGTCCAGCTTTACGTTCGTACCAGAGTACTCTTTATATACCACCTTGTCATTCTCTTTAATATCAGCCTTGCTGTCAGGACCGATTGCTACCACCGTTGCGTAGCTTGGTACATTTTTTGCATTGTCAGTCAGGATAATTCCGCTCGCCGTCGTCGTTTCCTTCTCTGCCTTTTCTTTCTTCAAAATGACGTTATCGTGTAATGGTTTCAACATATAAAAATACCTCCTTGTCTTTTAGCACTCGCAGTTGTTAACTGCTAACACATACTATTATACTCAAATTTAGCACTTTGGCAAGAGGATTGCTAAAAAAAGATGAGAAAATTTTAATTGCAAAATCCGGATGCTGGAATTTTGCAGTATTTCGGTAAATTCTGTAAGCCTCTTACAAGGCTTATTCGCACTATTCTATGCATGAGCCGCACGGTATATGCAAAAGAATCCGTCTCGCATAACGGATTCTTAAACTTGAATTTTCCCCTCTTCGCTTTTTACAAATAACGATTTCTACTTCTACATGGTATTTACACCCTTGCTATCGGCAGCCATCTGTTTGAACGAAATGCTGATAGAGCTACTTATGGGGTTATTTTGTGTAGGCAGCTTCCTTTAATGTGATTGCAAACTGCTTCAGAAACAGTGCAATATCCTTTTGCACATCCCTCGCCTTTTCAAAGCGAATATTTTGGCGTTTCCAGGTTTTTTGTGCTATTTGTACACTTGGAATGCCCAGCTTTTCAACGGTTGCTGTTTCAACACCCTTGGCAATAGAAGCATCATCCGCTTTTTTCACAAATTCCTCTGCGACTTTTTTGTATGCAGCAACCTTATCCTCACTGCCCTTTTTAATGAATAATGCAGCCTGCGGATATCCGCTTTGCTCCATCTTATTTGTTTCCTTATATTCCTTCTGCAAATCCTTCAAAACCTTGAGTTCGATTCCTTTTTCCTTCGCCTTTGCAATGGTGGCGGTAGCGGCAGGCTCCGCCAAAAGACCAACAGCAGCCTTTTTACTCAGCAGCTGCGCCTGCACTTCATTTGCAGAATTGAAATAGCGTATTTCAGGAGTAAGTGCGGATAGCTCTATACTGCTTTCTAATACCTTCTGTGGAACTGCCTTTTCACCAAAGGCCGCAAATATTCCCTCTTTCTGTAAATCCGCTTCATCACTTCCTATAATGTAGAGATTTCCCCATGTGACAACAGAATCCAGAAGATACTCACTCTTATCCTTGGACAGCAGTGCTGCTCCCAGATTAATCGGTGCAATGATAGCATCATATTCGCCATCCTTTTTCGCAAGCTGTGCCCGTAATACATCTGTTCCATCGACCGTATCAATGGTTACATGCTCATTGCCGTAAAGTCCGAGCATGGATAACGATGGTGCTCCCATAGGTGCCAGAATCTTAATAGGCTCTTCCTTTTTCGTCTCTTTTTCTTCAGGCTTGCTGCAGGCTGTCAAGGATACAGCCATCAATACTGCAAGCCCCCCCTTAATCAGCTTCATTACAGTTTTTTCTCCTTCACTGCATCCTCCATCATAGTGATGAAGTCCTCCAGTGACATTGTCATAGATTCCTTGCTTTGTGCACGGCGCAGGGTAACACTTCGGTTTTCAATCTCCCCGTCACCAATCACAAGCTGGAACGGTATTTTGGAAAGCTGAGCTTCACGAATACGGTATCCTAGCTTTTCATTCCTTGCATCAAGCTTACTGCGGAAGCCAAGCGCACATAATTTTTCATGTACCTCATTTGCATATTCCAGGTGCTTCTCATGATGAACCGGAACCACACTGACCTGCTGCGGTGCCAGCCATATTGGGAAATGTCCTGCGAAATGCTCAATCAGGATACCGATAAAGCGTTCTATGGAACCAAAGATTACCCGATGCAGCATGACCGGACGTACCTTGGTGCCGTCTTTTTCAACATAGGTCAAATCAAAACGCTCCGGCAGATTCATATCCAGCTGAATGGTACCGCACTGCCATTCTCTACCCAGAGAATCCTTGATATGGAAATCCAGCTTCGGACCATAGAATGCTCCGTCTCCCGGATTTACCTTATAATCCTTTCCTGCATGAACACAGGCATCTGCCAATGCTTTTTCACTTTGTTCCCATATTGCTAGATCACCGATGTATTTCTTTTCCGGACGTGTAGAAAGCTCAATGCGATAGCTCAGTCCGAACACCGAATATACACGGTCAATGAACTGGATCAGCTGCATAACTTCACTTTCAATCTGATCCGGACGCATAAAGATATGTGCATCATCCTGTGTGAATGTACGGACACGGAACAATCCATTTAATGCTCCGCTTGCCTCATGACGGTGTACCTGTCCAAGCTCTCCCATTCGCAACGGGAGATCCTTATAGGAGTGCAGACCGTTTTTAAACACCAGCAGAGAACCCGGACAATTCATCGGTTTGATTGCAAATTCACGATCATCCACCATTGTTGTATACATGTTCTCTTTATAATTTTCCCAGTGACCACTCACTTCCCACAGCTCTTTGCTCATCATGATTGGTGTTTTGATAAACTGATAATGTTCCTTTGTGTGCTCTTCATACCAGAAGTTTTCCAGCAGATTGCGGATAATCATACCGTTTGGCAGGAAAAATGGCATGCCCGGAGCAAATTCGCTCATCATGAACAGCCCCAGCTCTCTTCCCAGCTTCTTATGGTCACGCTTTTTCGCTTCCTCCAGCAGGTTCAGATGCTCCTGCAGCTCTTCCGCTGTAGGGAAACAGATACCATAGATTCTCTGCAGCATCTTATTGCTGGCATCTCCCTTCCAATAGGCACCGGAATGCTTCAGCAGCTTGAAGTTTTTCAACTGCTTAACCGTATCCACATGCGGACCACGGCACAGGTCAATGAACTCTCCCTGCTGGTAACAGGTGATAGTTCCATCCTCCAAATCACTGATCAGATCAATCTTGTAGGGATCGTCATGGAACATTTCCAGAGCCTCAGTCTTGGAAATCTCCTTCCGCACAATACGCTTGCCGTCTTTGGCAATTTTTTTCATTTCCTTTTCGATTTTCGCAAGATCCTCTTCCTTGATTACTTCATCCCCCAGGTCAATATCATAATAGAAGCCTTCACTGATTACCGGTCCTACCCAGAATTTTGCCTGCGGATACAAACGTTTCACCGCCTGTGCCATCATGTGTGCACAGGAATGATTTAACCTGCTTAATTCCTCATGTTCTTTAATATCAATCATATTCATTTCCTCCTATCCAGAATATATCATAGCATTCATTTGTTTCAGGTATGCGATAGCTTCGTTCCCAGCATCCACCGGCACACAGGATGGTTTTTTTTGACGCGACATTATCATCGCGGCAGCTGACCATAACCGCACGCAGTCCAAATTCCTGTTTTGCAAGCACAACTGCCTGCCTCAGCATCTCTGTAGCAATTCCCCTTCTGCGATACGCCGGATGGACACGGTAACCGATGTGTCCGATATATTTTCTCAGGTATGCATTGAGTTCATGCCGCAATACAAGTGTGGCAACGATTTCAGCATTTTGTTTGATAACGTACAAGCTGCTGGATACAACACCCTCTGGCAGATTCGTACCTGTATGCCAATCCGTTTGCGCCTTTAGAAAAGCAGACATATCCGCATATTGCAGACGAAACGGCAGAACATCTGTTTCCTGTGCAGCCTTACAGGCATTTTCATATCGCTGTAAGGCTTCAGCGTCAGAAAGCTGTACCAATACAAGCTGCATGTCATCATCTCCTTCAACAAAAAAAAGACTGCATCCAAAGGACGTTCAGTCTTACACGCGGTACCACCTTTGTTCATATGATGACTCATATGCACTCAAACCCGTAACGCAGGCATGCGGCTTTCCCTTTCGGGTGCTACTCCAAGGTAGTAAGATCAGCATTCCTTCAAAAGACTTTCACCAGCCGTCCTTCTCTCTGCATCAGAATAAAGATCCCGTATCCTTTTCCTCGTATTTAACTCCTGTCTATTTTATACACCATTCCAGACAATATGTCAATTACTTCTCCCATTAAAACATAATCGTCATTGTATCCATGAATTGTAAACATACTTTCAGAATATTCCGCATTTCCCAGCATTTATGTAGTACGCTTACAAATTGGTAAATTTTAACAGTTTAATTTCCACTGAAGTCTAGTATAATTTTCACATGCATGGAAAGGAGTATGTACATGAGAAAAACTTATGGTTATGTCCGAGTTTCCAGTCAGGACCAAAATGAAGCTAGACAGTATCTGGAATTATTGGACATGGGAATTGACAAAAAGTATATTTACATGGATAAACTGAGTGGTAAAGATTTTAATCGGCCTGCGTATCATAAGCTTGTCTATAAGAAACTGAAACAGGGGGATCTGCTTGTCGTAAAAAGTATTGATCGTCTCGGCAGAAATTACAATGAGATTCTGCAGGAATGGAAATACATAACCAAGGACAAAAAGGTGGATATCAAGATTCTGGATATGCCGCTTCTCGACACCGACCAGAAAAAGGACCTGATTGGAACACTGATTGGGGATATCGTATTGCAGCTGCTCAGCTTTGTTGCGGAGAATGAGCGTGTTAACATCCATCAGCGCCAAGCAGAGGGAATCCGTGCAGCAAAAATGCGGGGTGTGCGTTTTGGCCGTCCCAAAATCGCATTACCGGAGGATTTTGAGGAGATTGTTTATTTATGGCAGCAGGGGGAGCTGCAAAGCAAGGAGGCAATCGCTATTTCCGGTTTGAAATATTCAACCTTCTATAAGAAAGTCAAGGAGCTGGAGGACGGTAAGCTGAATTCCGAGACATCAAGATAGCGGCTTTGCATAACAAGGAAAAGGGAAAAGAAAACAAGTCCGTAAAACGCAAGGACTTGTTTTTATGATAGACTTACCAGCTTCCGCCGCCTCCGCCGCCAAAGCCGCCACCGGAGAAACCGCCTCCAGAGAAGCCTCCACCGCCAAAACCGCCAAAGCTACCTCCGCCGCTTCCGCCTTTTGGTGCCGGAACGTATGTAGCTGCTGCTGAAATATCATGAAAGCAGTAATGGAAATGATTCCACCACAGCATGGTGGTAAAAACACCTGTGGAATCATAGCCCTGATACCAGTTTGGTGCTGCCACCGCAATTGTTTCGAATTTTTTCACCCAAACATCACTTACACCAAGAACATATGCGTAAGGAAGAATGGAGAAAAATGCATAGGGATCGTCCTTTGCAAGAAGCTCCAGACGGTCCTTCTCACAGGTTAGGATAAAATCCTTCAGACCGAGAATCTGTCCCAGCCAGCGCGTGCCCTGCTCACTGCGCTTGTCCATGAATATCATGATCAGAATCAGTAAAATGGTAATGACGGCATGAAGCAGTACCGCCCACATACTGCCGCCTACCAGCAGCTGCAAAACAGCATTCACGGCAATCAGAATTCCATTTAGAAAGACCATAAGGCACATAACCAGCACAAAAATCGGCTTCTTCATTACATAACGCTTACGCATGATAATGATCCATGGGATACAGGATACCATCAGTAGCACGGACGGTATAACATAGGGAATCGCAAATAAATTCATTTCATACTTGGCCTTTGCACTGAAGAAGGATAACAGCAAGCCCGGAAGGCCAATCAATAGGATCATAATCACTTGAAGTACCACAGAGGTATTCGTAAATATGCGTTTCTTTGGATCTTTGTTAAAATAATTCCGCAGCATACTTTTGGCACTGGCAAGCCCTCTTCGCACTTCTTCGTTCTTCATTCCCTCTTCCCTGACGATGGTTTCGTAAAGGAATATAGAATCAAAAAATGCACGTTCATAGGCATGACTGTTCTCTTTCGTCATATCCTTTAGCTTCTCCAACTGAAATCCGTCCTTTTCATCATATATTTTTATGAAGCCGCGATTTGCCCAGTCGATGATCAGAGACAGAATATCCTTATTTTCTACGGTATTATCGATCACATAACCCACACCGGCACTGTCCAGACCATCCGGTGCTTTAAATTCAACCGTCGCGATGATCTCATCATCCCGTCCGTATTTCCAGAACAGCGAAAGAGCCGCCAACAGCAGTATGCCAGACGCTATACTCACCGGTATGGAATAATCCTTCGGTTTTGGATAGATAAAATATCCGTTTGGCAGATTAACCTTTATGGTTGCACTTTCATTGGACAAAAGAAGCCTGCCGGTTTCTCCCTTGATATGCAGCTGATCCACCTCATGTGTGAGGTTCGTTGTCGTTTCCCCGAAAGCCCCGCTGTAGGTAAACACCGCATTTTCATCAAAAGCCTTCGGCATTTTTATGTCATAGGACAAATGACGAATCTGAGTATCAAAGCCGTATGCAAGATTCCAATACAATGCCTGCGCATGGTTACTCAAATCCAGATCCTTCGTCTTTACATGATAAGAAATCTCATACTTCTGTTCCCCGTATACCGTCTTATCCGGATCACCGAGCTTAACAACCACCGCATCAGCGTTGCCCTCAAGAGAGCAGGTTCGGTTACAGGTTACTTCACTGACCGGAAAATAATAGCTCTTCTTTTCCAGCTTTCCATCCACAGACCACTCCATATCATAGGAGGTTGGGATATTACGAAAAAATCCATGCTTTGCTTCTGTAAAATTCAGCACATAGGTTTCTGTAATGTCAATACCACCATCCTCATGTACCTCCATAGACACATGCAGATCATCAATAATGAAAGCCTCCTGCGCATCCACCGGTATAAGCGTTGCCGCAAACAGCAAACAGCAGACCGCAATCCATCGTTTAATTTTTTTCATTGTTGTTTCCCTCATAAGAACATGTTGTTGCATGTTTTTCCAAGCGCGCCTTTATGCCGCTTTTCAGCTCACAGTTATGCATCTGCCTTCAGCTGTTGCACATACTATGCAGCCGGATACCGCCTTATTTTTCAAAGGATAAAAAGGAATAGCTGTGCTATCCCTTTAAAACTGTACCTTTACGTTTTCACGCTGGGCAGCATCCTCGATTTCATACAGCGGCTTCTTCGTCTTATGGAACATGCCGGCAAGCAGATTGCTTGGGAACATTTCCACAAGATTGTTGAATTTCACACATACTGCATTATAGTATTTACGTGAATTTGCAATTTCAGATTCGATATTCTGCAGCTCGTTCTGCAGCTGTGTAAAATGCTGATCCGCCTTTAGGTTCGGATACTGCTCACTGATGGCATACAAAGGCCCCAGCATAGACTGAAAATTCTTCTCGGATTTGATTTTTTCATCCAATGACTGCGCATTTACAGCAAGATTTCGCGCACTGATAACCCTTTCCAGTGTCTCTGATTCATGCTTTGTATAGCCCTTGATGGTTTCCACCAAATTCGGAATCAAATCATAGCGCTTTTTCAGGTATACATCCATCGTAGAAAACGCCTCTTCCACTTTATTCTGCAGCTTTACAAATTTATTATAGGTTGAAATAACCCATAGCAGAATGAGCACGACTACAACAGCAATAATAATCATTATCATAGATATTCCCTCCTTTTATTAGCTAGATTATACCATAGAAGACATAGCTTCACCAGAAATTCTTTTCTCACGGCGTATTTCCATAAAAGCTCCTCTTCCTCGCTATACAAAACGCAGATAGAAAAAAGACCGGAACCCCCGGTCTAGAATACAAAATTTCCCTGTTCAAAGACGGCTACCTCGCACCCGTCTTCACAAACTCCGGTTATTTTCATATCCGGACTGCCAAACATGAAATCCACGTGGGTCATGGAATGATTGGCCCCTGCTTCCTTCAGCTGTTCCTCACTCATATCGACACCACCTGCAACATTCATCGGATACGCATCTCCCAATGCTAGGTGACAGGAGGCATTTTCATCAAACAGCGTATTCAGAAACAGAATACCGCTCTTACTGATTGGAGATTCGTAAGGCACCAGAGCAACCTCACCTAGATAACAGCTTCCCTCATCGAAATGAACGAGTGAGGACAGTGTGTCATATCCTTTCTCGGCGCCAAAATCAATAACCTTTCCATCCTGAAAGAGAAACCAGAAATCCTCAATCAGCGTTCCGTTATAATCCAGCGGCTTTGTGGCGTACACCTTGCCATTTACCCCGGTTTTCTTCGGCATCGTAAAAATTTCCTCCGTTGGCATGTTTGGATTAAACTCTACACCGGCTACTGTTTTTTCACTTCCTCCGGCCCATAGGTGATTTTTAACAAGCTCTACCCATAAATCCGTACCCCCTGCATTTTCAAAATGCAGCTTCTGGAAGCGATGCGTATTTAAGATCTGCTCCCTGCGTGCAAAATTTTCCTGCAGATCGATCCATTCCTGAATTGGATCATTCTCTGCCTCAACATGTACAGCACTGAGAATTCGATCCCACAGTTCCTCTACAGCAGCCTCTTCGCCCTCGAATTCAGGGAAAACCAGATTCGCCCATTCCCTATTCGGAGCCGCGACGATGCACCACTGTGTTTTATTCATCATGGTATATGACTGCAGTTCTTTTCCCGCCTTCGCCATGGCCAGACGTGCCTTGCTGATTTTTTCAGCATCCGCATCCTTTAAAATGCCGGGAATATCACTGATGATATGCAGAATGCAGGCTCCTTCTTTCATATAATCCAGCTTACAGTCGATCTGCCAGGGCCGTACCGTACACAGGGTTTCCTCGTCCTGATACTGATAATGCTGCTTGGAAACGTAATCATCCTTATAGAAAACGAGTACCTCCTTTGCCCCTGCCTGATATGCTTCTTCCACACAGGCGCGTGTCATCTCCAGCGCTTCCACGGAGGTATTGATAATCAGCGTCTGTCCCTTTTGCAGGTTAACACCCTTGCGCACCGCAAGCTTTGCATATTTCTGTAAACGTGCATCCATTTTCCTACTCCTTTACGTATGCCATCGGCAGCATAGCTGCACCAATAATCCCTGGTTCATCCAGCTCAGCCTCCATAAACACCACAGTCTGCATTCCCTTATGAATCATATTACGGAAATAATTCTCCATCTTATCGAAGAATACATCCTTGCCCTTCATAACACCGCCACCAACGACAAAGACCTCCGGATCCACAACGTGCGCAATCTGGGAAAACATCACTGCCAGATCATACGCCACCGCATCACAGATTTCCAATGCCTTGGCATTTCCCTTGCGCGCCAGATCAAACACATCACCGGCATGCTGAACAGCATCTTCACCAAACGCCGCTTTCCCCTTACGGGTAATCGCCGTACCGCTTGCTTCATTTTCTACGGCTCCGACATTCAGATAATTCACCTTCTCACGGTTTCTGTCAATAATCAGATTGGCAATTTCCCCGGCATGTCCGTTTCTTCCGGCGATCACCTTCTGATTGACAACCAGAGCACCGCCAATGCCCGTGGAGATCGTAACATAGTAAACGATATCTTTTCCTTTTCCAGCCCCCTGCAGTGCCTCTCCCATACCGGCAACATTCACATCATTATCCAGGAATGTCGGTACGTGGAAATGCTCTTCAATTCTGGAGGCGATTGGATACCCCTCAAATCCCGGCAGATTGGTAGCCAGAATCATCTTGCCGTTTTTCGTGTCTACAGGACCCGGCACACCCATGCCGATACCGGCAACTGCTTCATATCCTTCAATACGTTCGATCATGGATATGATTTTACTAACTACCTGCTCCACACCTTTGCCGATTTCAGTAGGTTCCTTTACAATTTGCAGGATGGCACCTGTTTCATCAACTTTTGCCACTCTGACGTTTGTACCGCCCAAATCAACACCAATATACGTTTTCATAAAAAAGCTCCTCCTTTAAGACTTGTCTATATTGTATCATATCTGAAGGAGCTTTTCCTTAAATATAACAAATTTATCAGCGTGCACTGCTCTCCTTCACATATGTTTTTTCGTAATGAAAAAGCGGCATGCGTACACTGCCGGAGGTTATGACCTGATAAATTCGCAAATCATCCTTCACCCCCCTGTTTTCAATACGGACATCGTAATTTGCCGCATGTGTCAGCTGATCGATAACTGCAGGCGAAAAATCACTGCTTTCCAGTTCATGAACAACTCCGTAATGAAAATCATTGAGCTTGGCAATCTGCATCTGTGCTGACATCACGTTGATAAACAAAACACAAACAAAGGTTAGAAATATCATTGATAATGCACTTGTGATACTAATTTTCATAATACCTCCTTAATCCACCAGCACCTGAATGTGCTTCACACTCTTCATCCCCAGGGAATTACGGACGACACATCGAACCGTATACACTCCCTTTTTCATCGGGTTTACCTGCCCGTAAAATTCCAGCTTTTCACTGATATCACCATCCATATGGTCAATCGCCCTCACATGTTCCCTGATCTGATAGCTGCTGCCCTGCGGTATGCGCTGATTCTGTGCAAGTATCTGTGGAAAGGAATGCTCCAGCAGCATCTGATTGATGTGCAGCTGCGTATTCTCCATCTGTTTACTTTCCTGTTCCATATAGGTCTTTGCACTCAGGCTCCATCCTCCGAATGCGGAAAAAACGACCGTAATGATCAGAATCGTAACCCAGACGGGTACGCTGATTCTGACTGCATTTTCCATTAGAACAGCCTCTCCAGCAGTCTGCTGATGACATCCGTGTACATTGCAAGAGACAGCATTGCCATAACAGAAAAAGCACAAATCAGTTCTACCATCAGTTCCACACTTTCTTTTACTGTCGTATCCATACTAAACTCCCAGCAGCGGCATGGACGTAAACAGATAATAGAATACCGTAAGCATGGCACTTGCACAAAGCAGCATCACTACGACCTCAACAGCCGTTTCTGTCGCATGTTCCATCAGCTCATGATCAGCTGGGATAAAATCAAAGATACAAAAAACATATACATACAGGGAACACTCATCATGATCATAGTCAGCGTATCGGCTGTAAAGAGCTCGCTGCGATAACGTCGCTCGCGCTTATCCCTTTCAATCCTCGAAAGGGCTTTTGTAAGTGCTGCTATCTCATATTTCAATTTATCCTTCGAAAGACTGCGATATTCATACAGCTTCATCATGATATCCCGAAATCCATCGATTTCATACATGGATAGAAAATTTAGATAAGCGTCTTTATCGGAATGATCCAGCGTAATCTGCTGTATGAAGCACTCCAGATCCGGTTTGAGAATTTCCGGTGCAGAAGCATAGGAGAGTGAGATTGCATTATAAATATTGTTTTCTCCAATCAATGCATATATCGTGTTAACCCAAAGAATGATGGCATCACTGATCTGTCTGCAGCGCTGATTGTGTCGAAGCCTGAGCCACAGCCAGGGCAGCTTATAGCCGCCATAGGTAAAGCCTACGGCACAAACTATACAGACAGGAGGCGAAGAGCGTTTTATAACCGCCAGCAGCACCCCTATCAGTCCCATAAAAAGCATGAAGGCAAAGCGTATGAGCGAATAATGCCATTCCTCTTTATGTTCAAGCAGATAGCCGTATCGCGTTGTATCATGTGTCATCCATTGCATAACCTGATTCATTTATTCATCCCTCCTCAGCCATTTCTTATTCACCAGCGACATATAAACCACCAGAAACAAAAGCATCAGTATCTCAAGCTCAAGAAATGTAAAAAGCTGATACTGCGCATTTTCAATAATGCCTTCCTGCACCTGCGCATCCTGATAGGCAAGTACGGAGTATACACTGATGGCAAAGGAAAGTACCGTCATGAGGAAAAACATATATTTGGCAGATTTTTTCTTTTTCTGAAACATAAGCATACTGTTTTTCCAGCCATCGTAATCAATCAAATCCAAATTGTAATAGACAGAATCCCCACCCTGCTTCTCTCCGGTTATGAGCAGTGAGTGCAGTCGCTTCAAATAGGTGTTTTCGTAGAACTCCTCTATGTAGCCAAGTGCTTTGGCATACTCTCCGCTGTCTTCGATTTCCATAACTGCACGATGAATGCACACGGACATTTGCGAATCATCCGCAAACAGATTGCAGGTTTCCTTCAGTGCTGTATTTAACTTTCCGAATACCTTGAAATACATGCGCATTCCTTCAAAGTAATGACAGTATTCCTCAAAGCGTTTTTTCTCACTCTGATAGATAAAATAAGAGGAGATCACTGCCGGTAGCAGCAGCATTAACGTTGCGATTACCACACATGTATACAGCAGCTGCAGCCTTTGCATATAACAGATTGCCCCCACACATAAACAGGCACCGCCGATGGTCAGCAAAAGATCCCTTTTGGAATAAGCACAGCCATAGGTTTCTATCAGCGGCTTCTTTGTAAAGCTATAGGTTTTCAATTCCTTCCCTCCAATCCAGCTGAATATTCTGATTTGCAAAATACTTTTTAAAATACTCCGGCATCGCATATCGAATTGCCTGTTCCTCTCTTTGTTCATAGAGAAGACATTTCTGCGGTACTCTGTCTGCATCATTCCAAAACAGGGCAATCTGTCCAATATAACGGCGCAGTCTTCCGTTTCGCATGACTCTGCAGGGGGTGATGCATACCTGAATATAGTCGTGTATGGTAGAAAGCAGATGATGATCATTCTTGTTTGAAGAAAGCTGTATCATGCGCTGCGGCATTAACAGAGCATCCTTTACATGCAGCGTTGCCGTTACTCTTGCCGAACTGCTAAGCACCAGAAAAAGATCATCCACAGCCTCATCACGAACCTCCTGAAAGCAGACATAATCTGCATTGTCACGCAGAATACACGAGGTTGCCGCAGTATATGACATGATATCATTTATGATATACTGTCGGATATTGCGCTGCGGATACAATTCGAGCATGCGCATTTCATCAATGTCACTAAGCAGAACGATACTCGCCTGATCATCACACATACTCAGCATTGTTTTCATCAGCTGTGTTTTTCCGGTTCCTACCTCACCTCCGAAAATCACGCTCATCCTTGCAATTACACAGGCCCGCAGAAAATCAAATACCGCAGAGCTGCAGTATTTCGTTTTTTTCGCCGTCTTTGGCGTAATCACGAGCTCTATCGGATTTTTCCTTATGCTCAATGTAAATCCGGATGTGGAGAAGGACTGATGTGTCGCATGTATGCGCAAGCCATCTATCTCACCATCCAGCTTCGGATGCTCATAATTAAACTGGTCATTGATTGCGCCGGAATTGCAGAGTCTGTTCAGCAGCTGCTCCAGATAGCCAGGCTCCAAAAGTGCTGCTCTGCTTTTTCCTTTGTGCACATGTGTTGTATAAACTGTTTTTCCGTTACTGTCAATGTCCGTAATCATCGCATCATTTACAAATGGCTGCAGAATTCCAAAATCAAATGCCATATTAGCTGCCTGCTCCGGTCGAATTGAATAGGTTATTTGTCTGCTCTACGGTTTTATCAGAAACACTTTTTGAGTATTCCTTGCTTGTAGCGATAAAGATACTTCCAACAACAAGTGCCAGTACAACAAGAACAGCTATTTTAGGTGCATTTTCCATTTTTATTTATCCTTTCCGTGGGGTTGCCACAAAAAAAGCACATTACTATGTGCACGCTTTTTGACAGGAAGACATAACCTGTATATGATCAGGGGAGATCATATGCCTCAATAATCATAGTTTTTCGCAGCCTGCGCTGATCTCTGACTCCATTCATATGAACAAAGTCTGCGGTCAGCTCTACATCCAGTAATCCATCCCTGCTGATATCCATAATTCGCAGGGTGTAATCCGTATCCGAATTGATATTGGATGCAAATTCACGCAAAAGCTCAGCCTCCATGCCGGATTCATCCACTGCATACATTTTATGGATTCCTACCGCCTTTAGCGAGTTTCGCATACTGATTTCTGCGGCATCCTCCATCTCACTTTTTCTCTGTGATATGGAATTGATATCCATCACAAGCAGAATAGAGACAGAAAAGCAAATCATCAAAATACTATATTTGATAACGGATTTCATACTCACCTCCTAAGATATGAAAATTCTTCCAGAAACGCCTTGTTCTCCTGCGTTGAATACCCGTGCGCTGCATTGAAACTGCGGATTTTTGCAATATCCTCTGCCGTGAGATGCCAGGTGCACTCTGCCTGCGCTGAGGTTTTCTGCAGGGACTGTGTCAGCCTTTGAAATTGTGTTGTCGCTCTCCAATAGCTGTCCGGATGCAGTGTCTGAATATGGCTGGCGGATATTGAGCGAATATATTTTCTGGAGCGATCCTCTTGTGCACGTTTATCCAGAACGATAACCTTGATATTTTTTTCGGAACGGTTTCCTGCGCTGTCTTTTACTTCATAGGTTAACTCATAGGTTCCCTGCTTTTTCAGATTCGTCGTATCTTTGAGAACTGTCAGCCGTGCGCTGATATCACCATCCTCCTTATCCTGTGCCTTCGCCCGTTCCAGGCGTATCCGCTGCCATTCCTGCACCGTATACAAGTCCTCAAAGATATGGATATCCTGTGCAGTGATTACCGGTTCCTCATCCCAATAGGCATACAGCGTCATAGAGTTCTTCACAGGCTGCCGGAAGTCGTACCTCACACCTGCAGCCGTATACCAGCCCATAAATTTATTATTCTTTTTTACTGGATCAGCTGGCGTACCTGCTTTATCTCCATAAGTGATGGTCTGAGATGCAACAAAAGAGCCTCCATTGGAATCAAAGGTAACAGTGAAGGTCCGTATTTTATAGGAGGCAGTAATGGTTCTGTTTCCCGTAACATTGGTATAATCGCCCTTCCATCCCTGAAAAATATACCCTTCTCTGGTCGGCGAGGACGGCGGAGATGCATTTCCGCCATGTGAAACCGTTTGTGTTTTCAACACACGCCCATCCCAATCCAAAAAATTCACAGTATAGGTGTTGGTAGCATATTGGGCTGTTATCACCAAATCCTCACGGACATTTTGAAAGGGCTTATCCCATCCGGTAAACGTCTTATCTGTTTTATTGGATACCTTTGGAGCTGATGCGCTCTTATACCTCTCCACTGTTTGTGTCTTCAATACCGTACCGTCATCATCAAGAAATTTGACCGAATAGGATGGCAGAGGAATATTGATGGATTTGGTCACATTCACAACGGTTAATGCTCCGTCCTTAATATCACGAAGCTCAACGACATGTGTTCCTGATTTTATGGTTACTGTTTTTTCTCCGCACAGCTGTGTTTTGTTTGCTATATGCTTATCAATCCAGCTGGAAAAGGTTGCAACCTTTTTATTATCGAGGAAAACACCGACAGGTACTTTCTGATAAATATAGGAACCAGCACTTCCCTTATGTGTTATGTAATATCGAAACCGGTATTTCATTGTCATAGCCTCATCGTCAAAGCCAACTAATTCATGAGTTATTGTTTCAAAAAAACTCCCATTATTCCATGATCCGATTTTTGTAAAACCTACAACCTTTTCCTTATTACTCAAAGGCTTAAATGCCTGTGTGGTTAATGCTCCTGCGCTTACATAAACCGGCTCTATCATAGGG
>SKEY01001273.1_pt1 | contig 33795 bp, 45 predicted proteins | sample 4843871 | NCBI WGS metagenome assembly SKEY01 (sample SAMN11008797, study PRJNA524170) | human gut metagenome | biome: Human fecal sample; material: Feces; isolation source: fecal sample from pouch patient p36 | host: Homo sapiens | place: Israel: Tel-Aviv | collected 2016-12-04 | reverse complement strand
ATCTGTATCTTGTTTAATTGGTGTGCTACGCTCGAGAATAATCTTGTGCGTATTATCTAATGGATCACCATCAGCAGGATATGTTAAAGTTTTGTTTTCTTTATCATAATCTATGTTGCCTGTTTGTACGCTTTCTGTGCCGTCTGCATCCACCATGATTAAGGATATATCTTCAATCATGTAAAAGTCATATGGCCATATCCATTTTTTGTTAACTCCATCACATTGATAAACTACACTAGGTTTATTGACCTCTGGTATCATATTTGTTCCCCTTTCGTGAATGTATATAAATAGGACTACCCAAAAGCGGGTAGTCCTTATTTATCAATATTTATTTTGCTTTTTTTCCCTTTTGTTTTTCTTTCTTAGATTTCAATCGTTTATCAAAGATGACGGAATATAGCAAATCTTCGAGCTCTGCATCTATATCCGTTAAACCGTATTTTGCAATTGTCATGACGCCATCGGTTAGTGTATTGCTTAACCCTGTCATAGAATTGGCAAATTGTAGTCCTGCACGTCCTACGTCCGTCCAATCCTTTTTACTACTATTCACAGCAGTAAATATATCATCGATTTTATCGATTACCGCATAGGATAACGGCGACGTTCCACGATTGTATACCTTTTCGCCTAACATTCTATTCATAGCTTGTGTGATACCCTCACGCACGAACGGTACGCCCATGACGCTTTGATTTACAAATTCTTTAGTTAATGACTTAGCTACTTTTGTAGGGTCATCGTCATCATCGCTACCAAAGAGATTATTATATATAACCATGATTACAGCTTGCATAAATAGGTCATAGAAGATTACACGAGCGAATTTCTTGAAATCACCTCTATCTTTAAATGCATAGAATCCGTCAAGTTGCATATTCCATAGTGTGCCAGCATACGTGTAGAACGTAGTCGCAAAATTAGCGATAGTCCCTTTGTTACGTTGTATGCCTGCTTGGTCTTTAATATCACCACTACCAAATATATCAATGATAGCCTTATCAGCTAGTTCAATTGCTCGTTGGTCTGCCCACTCTAAAGATATACCCTCTTTTTGTACAAGTTTAGAATATTCCACATCGTATACATCTTTCCAAATCGGAACAGAAAGCATTAGATCCGTTTCAGAAAGTAGACTGTAACCCAAACTATTAATAGCATCACGAGCCTCGCCTAATTGTTCCATGGTGTAACCGCCTACAGATTTACCATCAATCGTAAATCCTTTACCGCCGATTTCTAAACCTCTACGCATATCCTTATCAAGTGTTTGTACACGCTCACGGAGCATTACGGATTTTCCTAATACGAATTCACGAGTTTCGTTATACCGTCCAGAACCTCGGCCATATACGCCTACACCTGCACGATATAACGCACGCATTACTCTTGCTGCGCCTAATTGTTCCATAGCCACAGGAATATTCGCCACGTTTTGGATAGCTACACTTACCTTGCCTGCCATAACAGCAGATGAGATATTACGCTTAATCGTTTGCATCATATTGTCAAATTCGGTTAACCGAGATACTTCCGTTGTCCATTGGTCTCGTACCCATTGGCGCAAGTATTGGTACTCACTAGCACCGAGTTTATTTGTAATATAGTCCGCAAATTCTTTACGATTAATTAACGTATTTACATCCGTAACCGCCTCACGCATCGTAATGTGATTGATGCTTTCTGTAATTGCACGAGGTATTACATCTAAAGACAATAACAATTGTTTATCTTTCACCTTATCAAGACGTGATTTAGTAGCACTCATGCCATAACCAAAGGTAGCATTACTACTCATGAATGATTGTGCTATATCTTCCGTTTCATGATTAGAAGATTTACCGCTAGTCTTAGGGTCGTACATTATAGGGTAATATTGCCCCTCTATGGTACGTCCGCCGATTCTAAATGTAATTCCTTCTTCTTTCTTTAATGGATTACCTGTCATGCGTTCTTGTACTGCACTACGTTCTGGATAAAATGAGTTGATTTGCTCCCATTCACGGATAATAAATTCCCAGTCTCTATCATCGAGTACGTCTTGGAATAGTCGTTCTATTTCAACCTCATTGGCTTTTACGGTCTCTATAGCACGTTGTCTATTACGTTCTGTCCCCCAATTCAAGGCTAGGGCCATAACTTGCTCTTTAGTGAGGTTTCTTGCGTCCCCTACTTGATAGCCTCGTTCGTTACGGATTTTATAGAGTTCCTTACGAGAATATAATGCTACGTTTTTAGCTAGGCGCATCGTTTCACTTTCAAGACGTTCGTTAAAATGTTGCCGTGCACGGTTAATAGTATCGTAGATATACATTTCAGCAGGGCCACCCTTGCCACCATCTAAACGGCGCAAGATGGTTTTGATTTGTTGTAACGATTCAACGAAGTTAGCCATCTTATTGAATATAGCGTTTTTAGTAGTCTTGCTATTTTCAATGTTGAAAGTGCTTTCTTCTACTTCGCCAAATGTTTCAATAGCCTTATCAAGGATATCACGTTCTACATAATCAATAGATAAAGGATTGCCGTTTTCGGTTAAAAAGCTATTATGCTCATATTCCCTACGTCCGTTTTGATACATGCCAGTCATTAATTCTTCGAGCATGTTCAATTCATTAACGGTTAAGGTAGCGAATATACGAGGTGATTTAGCATTAAAAATACCGCTTACAGTATCATCCATACTAATTAATGTATTGAATCCTGCTATACCTGCGTCTGGGTCAAGTCGATTAGTAATAACCGTTTCATCAAATCCATCTGTAGGCATCAATCCGTCACGCTTAATCAACCCCATTTGGTACATCATATGAGTATAGAAGTACCGCAATTGAGGATCTAGCATTACAGGGTTTTTCGCACGAGTAATGCGTGCATTTTGTTCTAACAATTTAGTACGTAATTTCTTGATACGTTGTTGATTTTCAAATGCCACTCTAGCCCTTGCTTGATTCATCATTTGAGATTGTTTATGCTCTAATGCTTCCTCTACCTTATTAACGGCTAATGCTCTATCTGCATTCTTACCATCTCTGATTGCTTGATTTTGGTATTTCTTATATTGGCTCGCTTGTGCCAATGTCAAATCACCTAATTCAGCACGGGCCTTATTCATGTATTTAGGAATAGTGCCAAATCCACCATCACGGATTGCACGAACAGCATTAATGCGTTCTTGTAACTGTGCTTTCAATTTCTCTATTTTATCTTCGGCTTTGTCAAGTTCCTTAGAAGTAGAGTTCAATTCTTTAGCTACTTTTGCATTATCCTGTTTGATTTGTTCCTCTTTAGTAATTGCCTTTTCAATCGGTGCTAGTTCCGCATCAAGATTTTCTCTATTAGGGTCTAACCGCTGCAATTTATCCAATAGTTGCCAATTGTTAGCCAAATCCTTATTAGTATATTGCTTAATAAGTTTAGCCTCTTCTTCTGTAAGTGCCATTTGACCCTGGTTAGATAATAGCATTTCTTCCGCTATTTGCTCATTGGATTTTCCGATATTGTTGACCTCAACAAATTCGGATCTTGCGTGTTCCATCTCTTGCTTAATAGCATCTTCAAAGGTGGACCCTGTTTCTTCTATTTCTGCTTTCTTTAGGTTTTCGATGTTGCCGTATTGAGTATTAACCAATGCAGCATCACCCAACGCATCATATTTTCTATGCTCTTTGTACGTTGGATAAGTATCAGCTAATCGTTTTTCGATTTCCGATTGTACATCGTCTTTCACTTCTTCCCATTCTTTAATAGGTCGATTATCTAACTCTTTCATGTACTTACGCATTACACGTTCTTTAGCTTTTTCTTTAATATCAGCGATGTATCCTTGCACTCGTGCTTGTTCGCTTTCACTCAACTGTTGATACAATTTTGTATTTTCAAATTGCTCTAATGCTTGCTCGTGTGCGTAGTTTTCAATATCGTCTTGTGTAGCTATCATACGTGCCATTATATCTTTAATGTCAGATGGTACTTCATCGCCTAATCGTTGAACACTACGATAAATACGAGTTAACCATTTAGAGAATTGACGGAATACACGTTGTAGTCCTTTTGTTGGTGCTTCACCACTTCGTAAATAGCTTTCCCAACCTCGTGCAAATTTCTCGTGTGCATTTGTGTTATCTACGTTTTCACCATCAACCCAACCGCTCCACTCTTTGAGTGTGTTCCAATCATCAAATAATTGTTTAGGTGCATCGTCCATAGATGCTAGTTTTTGAATATCATCAAAGAATACATGCCCCATTTCGTGTAAGAATGTACTTCTATCTGCGGTTTTGAAAATACTGATAATGCGTTCACCATCGCTCATGATTTCGGTCATGCCATTAACAGATTGGTTGTACTTTTCAATGACTTTGATTGCTTTATCATCGAACACTACATAGCATCGTCCGTCTTGTTCGCCATCGTAGTAGATGCCTTTTATACCGATACTATTTAAAAACTCACTAGCCTTTTTAGCATTTTTCACATTATGAAGATTAAAATGTTCATCATCACCAAGTGCGTGAGATAAGAACGAATACAACTGTTTACCATCAATATTTGTTTTCTCTAATGCACCATATACATCAGTTTTAACATTCGAGATAGCTTTTTCTTCACGTTCTCGTTCTAACTGTTTTTCTTTCTCGTATTGTGGATACAGATCATATCTAAACTTTTTATATACATTTTCCAATAAATCTTCATTACTAGCTATGGTATCGATATTTTCATCTATGCCTACTGACTTCAAAAATCTATCAATATTTCTTTTTTTAATTTTACTGATGTCATTTATTGTTTTATTTTTATTGTGCAGTTCAGATATTATGTACCCAATATCCATAAATTGTATGTATTTATCTATTCGTTCATCACCAATAATAGAACCTTTGTGATATTTAATTAATAGACTTGTAAAACGTTCCAGTTGTTCTTCTGACATTTTATGTAATCCGTTTTTCAAGCTATCTCTTACATATCTACTATATCCAGAAATAGGATATTGCTCTGGTAATAACTCTGTTTCATTTGGTATTTCTACTTTGAATAAACTGCTTTTGTTAGAACCTTGCGCTTTACTCAATACCTCTTTATATAGTTTAGATACTTTTTTATCTTTAGCAAAATACAATCCCCAACCATGTGCTTGATTGCCCTCACCAGTACCAATAGCACCTAAATCAAATTCATCAAAGTCATGTGGTGAACCATGCCATGCTGATTGATAAAAAATATTACTATTTGCATTTCTGTAGTTGCTTAAATCTTTTTCGTTTGGTATACTTTTATTAAAGTAACCACTAGATTGGTTTACTTGGTAAGGCAATTGGAGCCCGCGCCTCGTAAACCATCTAGTGGTTTTTTGTTCGTTAATATATAGTGGCGGATTATTTTTATCTGCAAAATTATTATAAAACCACGTGTTTGCACTAGCATTATCTTTAGGATAAAAAGATTTTATTCTATTAATTGTAATATTCTTTGCAACATTAGTTGATAATTCCAAAGCAACAATACTTTGCTTTTTGTTGCTATCTGTAATTTCTGTCATAATCACAATTGAACCATTAACTGTTTTAGATGGGAAAATTGCAATCGGATCTACCAATGCACTAGGCAATTGTTTCCACATTTTGTTAGTAACTGTCTTATGTTGATTGTTTTTGCCAGCACCTGTTTTCATATCAAAATATTTAGAAACATACATTTTAATTGGCAAATCCTTAACACCTACGAGTTGCAGTACAGCTGGAGTATCCATAACTCTAATTAAATCATCTCTTTTATAAGATGAAATATTATCAATGATTTTACTCCATTTTTTCTTATCAATGCTTAATTTAAGTCTTGCATCTTGATTTAATTGATTATAACCTGCTTGGTTTTCTAAAACTGCATTCATCTTAATTTGCACGCTATCACGTAAATAATCCATAGCGGTATAGCCACCACGGCCCATTTGTCGCATATATTGTGCCATTACATCAGCATGTTGTGCCATCAACAACGCATTAGCTTTTGCCGTTTCACGTTGTTTTCTATCGGTACTTTCTCCAATCGCTTTAACTACTTTGTTGTACACTTCATAGCCACTCTTGGATAATTGCATCCGTAACGCTATATCGTTATCTGCTAATGTAAAAATCTTATCGTGCAAGCGTTCAAGGCTTTCAATTTGTTGTAGCGTATGCTCCATATCAGCATGATGGATATTGCTTTGATTAAGTGCTTCCACATTATCAGCAAATGCAGTTTGTGCTTTTGCTACGCTAGAATGGTACGCTGCTCGTCTACGTTCTGCATTAGTGCGTGGTGCTTTACCGCCATTGTTAGACTTATAATCAGTCAACCATTGTGGCTCTACACCACTTGCCGTAGCTTCTTTAATATCATTGTCCATGTTATCAAAGTCGCTTGCGTAGTTTTCACGATACTCTTGTACTAAGTTTTTGTACAAGTTATTGTATGCTTGTTTAACCTGTGTAGGGTTAGCAAATACTTGGTCTAGTACTTCACGATCTACATCGCTTGCATCTTCAAATTCATCACGGATAATGCTTTCTTTAACTCGTTCAGCTTTCTTTTCTGTTGCATCAACTAAATTATTATTAAAGGCTTCCACTTCCGCTTTTGCACGTTCGAGTGTTTTCATAGACATACCGCCACGAGTAAAGTATGTGCTTTCTTCTAGTGCCTTAACAGTTTCTTCCGTCAAGCCACCGCTTAATTGTGCATACTTCCCAATCGGAACAGGAATATCTGCGTTAGCTTCAATGCTCTTAGATACTTCCTCTTGCGTAACCAAACCACTATCAATCATATTCTTAATGGCTTGTTGGCCCTCTTCGGTTTCCGCCATTTCATTAACATTCACATATGCAGTAGATACACCTACATTATCGCCCTGTGCTTGTACAATCTTTCCGTACAGTTCAGGGTTTTCTTTTGCCATTTTATTTGACGATGCATCTTGTTTCAATGCTTGCATAATAGCGTTACCATTTCGATTTTGTTCGGCCATCACGGCTTGTTGTTGCTGCTCAGGTGTTAGCTTTTGAAATTCATGGAATGCTTTCATTGTGTGGATACCACTCACACCGCCACCAATTGCACCTAAACCGATTACAGCTGGTAATGCTTGTAGCATTGCACCGCCTGCACCTATCGCCATATCACCTATAGAATATACACCCTCTGGGTCATTAGCATTGCGGTATAGGTTGTGTTGGAATTTTTCGTTGATGTCTTGCAAGCCCTCTTCGACTAATTCAGAACCGCCAGCCTTAACAGATGCTTTGGCCATTTGTGCAACAGTAGTGCCAATGCCCCTATTAAATGTTGCGATTGTATCACTTGTAGCACCTTGTAATACTTTTGACATAACCGCTTTTGGCGCTACCTTACCTACACCCTTAATCATGAAACGTGTAGATGCCATTTCGATACCTGTATCAACTGCAGCATATGTCATAGCGTATTTATAGGCTTCATCATTAGAGTATACTTTATTACCATTTGCATCACGTTTATTAATGAGTTCTAGGTATTTATTACCGAATGACATTTTGTACATTTCATATGCCATGTCAGCACCGCCACCCCATTTAGCACCAGTTGCTGCACCTGCACCTATACCTACACCATCAGTAGTTAAACCGCCAATTACCGCACCAATTGCACCACCGATAATTGCACCTCTACCGCCTTGTTTACCCATCATGTATGCTTGTGCTGCCGTTTGTCCGAATACTTCTTGTAATGGATTAGTTCCGTCAGGTGTTCGGTAGTTGCGCAAGTTATTTTGCAAGCGTTCCATTTCTGATGTTAATTCGTTAATACGTTCAGGGTCTTTTGTATGTGCCAATTCAAATCCAACATCGCCTAGCTTCATCTGATCGTTCATAGACCAAATACCTTGTTGAATTGCATCGAACGTAGATTTTGTAGCACGAATTGATTGTAGATTGTTGATTGCTTGTAATTGTTCCGCTTGTGAACCATATTTTACTTTATATAGTTCAGGAAATTCATCGTATATATCTTGTAATACTGCGCCACGTTCAACTCGTCTTGATAAGTAATCAGCACGTTCAAACGCTTTATCATCACCACGCATAATTATATCAGGGTCAATATCTAATACTTTCCCCATTCTAACTGCTTCGTTATAACGTAGGGTATCGTTATTGTATAGAAACAATCTATCCGTATTACTAACAACACTTGTAGGAAGTACTTTTTGTAATGACTGTCCTAGTGGTTCTAAACCTTGGTATGGATTGTCAGCTTTACCAAATGGATAATATGTAGTTGTACCATCAGCATTAGTCTCTTCCATTGTGCGTGGTGTGTTTGCAATAGCTTTAATTGCATTAATAGCATTATCAACTACTTGTGCCGTTGTATCTATCCCTGCACCTATTGCATTACCAACTTCAGTAAAACCGCCAGTAGGTTTAGACTGAACACCAGCACTAGCGCTAAAAGATGGTGATGTTTTAACATAGCCATTCTGTACAGCTAGTGCTTCTTGCCGTTCTTGTTCAAGTGTTTGTTTAGCCATTTTTAATCTCCGTTATCGTTATATCTTCTTTGCATGTTGTTATACACGCTTTCGTAAATATCTCTTGTTGAGCCATCTTGATATGTTACACGCACATAATGGTTGCCAACAGGTTCGACATGCACAATACCCATCGCTCTATTGCTTGCTGCGCTAATAGGTGCGCTATAATCATCACCATCACCGAAATATGGTTTTTCCGTACTTCGTAATGTTTGTGTTGCTAATGCGCCCTCAAATATATCATGCATTTCTGCTTCTGTAGGCGCTCTGCCGTGTTTGCTTTCAAAGTCAGCTTTACGACTTAACATCTCTTGTTTAACACCATATTCAAAACTTGAACGCAATGATTTGTCAGCAGGCAACGCACTTTGTATTTCGCTATCATAAGGTGTTAAATCAATTTTGTTAGCCTTTAATCGGTTATCATTCGCTTCGAGTAACACTCCATCAAAACTATCATCAACAACTTTATCAGGGTACACTCTCTGTGCGTGCGCTAGTGTTTCTTCGTATGTATGAGTTTCAGCATATTTTTTCAACTCAAACTTTTGTTTTGCATTCAGTTTAAGGCCTTTTTCATACATAGAATCAAGTTTAGGTCGCATTGATGCTTCTGTACCGCTCCACGCTTCCTTTTCCATATCGGTCTGTGCGCCTGCTGCTTGTGCGTGTGCGTAAGATGATGCACCTACATAATCGCCTTTTGCTATTAATTGGTTATATACAATTTTAGCTGCAGTAATTCTATCTTTAGCTTGCTTGGCTTCGATGTTCATTTGCATTGTCAGCCAGCCTTTATAATTTTCACGGCCTTGTTTAACCGCCTTTTCAATCTGATCTTCAGAATAAACAGGTTGACCGCCTTTAGTCATAGGTGCATTGCGCATTAATTCCTTATAATGGCCTGCATCTGCGCCATAATATCCACCTGCTTTTAACTTGTCAGCGTATTCATCTATGCTCTGTGCGTTGACTGCGCCATTCGGTTTAATATAGTGTTCAATCCAATCATCCACAAACTCTTCATCGGAATTATACATTTTGTAATAATTCGTTCCATCTGGTTGTTTATTCTCTTCTCCATTAGGTTCTGATTGAGTTAACCCTGCATAATTACGATTTTCTTTTGCCAGCCTACTGAGTTCACCGCCAAGCGTTCCCTCTGCATACAACTGCCTATATGCAATTTCTGTATTGATACCATACTTATTATGTGCATATTGTGCTAATTTCCATAAATGTTGATTAGCACCAACACCTGACTGCATAGCTTCCTTATTCTTAGCTTCCATTTGCGAACGTATGCGTGAACCCATAATGTCCATACCACGATTTACATCATCGCCTGCAGCTAATCGGATTGCGCCGAAATCGTTTTCATTGTTAGCGATTTTGTTTATACCCATTTGTTGGTACATTTTCCTGTATGGTGTTAATACATTCTCACTAGCAAGCCCAGTTAATGCAGTCAACTGCTTGTCCAATGTTTCTGAATTATTATCAGCAACAGTTTTATCTAATAAGGTTTTAGCATTAAGATCATAGTTTTGTTGTTTTTTAGATGCTATTTGTTCATCATCAAGCCCTAATTGTTTACCAGTTGCTTCTATTAAATCGCCTGTTAATGTTAATGTTTTCATTTGTTGATTAACATCATTCGTTTGTAACAGATTGTTATTCAAGTTATTGATTTGATTTTGTGTGGCTGTGCTTAGTGCATCCTCGTACTGACCTCTCATGTACCTAGATATACCATCTAAATCGTTTGTTTTTGATGTTTCAACCGCTTTATTGAAAGCGTTTATCGCATCAGTTGTACGTAAGTTATATTTAGCAGCAAGTTCGCTTTGGAATTTTTGTGTACTTTCAAGGTATGTAGGTAGTATCCCTTGCGCATTCATACCTTTTTGGTACATTAACCCTTTATCTTTATCAAATTTTAATTCAGTTACTTTTTGATTAAATTCATTAATAGCATTTGTAGCATTGATATAATCTTTTTGTTTATCGATTTCAAGCCAAGTTTTAGATGCATCATCCAATGCTTTTGCAAATGTGTTAATGCCGTTTTGGTTCACGCCATATGCTTCAGCATTGATTGTTGGTCTAAACTCACCATTAACTGTATTTAATCTTTCATTTTGTTCATAATTAACTAATTTCATAGTTACCTGCCGTTAAAAGTCCAAACTTTCTTAACTGTTTTAACTGGTCTTTCTGTTACACCATTTACATCACCGCCATATTGAGTTGTGTATTTACCACCTGCATATTGTTGTTTCATCCCATATATACTAGATGCACCACTCAAGATAGTACCAAGCATTTGCAATCGCCCTTGTGTTTTAGCATTAGATGCAGCTGCTCTTGCACTACTAGCTTCATTGCGGTAATTAACACCATTTAGATATTCATTGTAGATACTGTTATTTTTGTTAGTTTCCCAATTGTTAATATCCTTGTTGTATTCATCGTAGCTACTAGCCATTAATTGTAATGGTGTACCACTCATGGATAACCCTGTAGCGCCTGCTTCTGCCGTATTCTGACCTGCAATCAACCGCATTTTATTGTCCATCTTATCACGCTCTTGTAGTGCTTGATTGGCAATATCCTGTTGTTTCCTATCGGATATACGTGCATTAGCTTCCGCTGCTTGTGCCTGTGCATTATACATTGCAGTTTGCGCTTTTGTTTGTTGGTGTTGCCCCCATAATGTAGTAACCAATTGACCTGCCATCAATGCAATAGGATTACACATTCGCATCCCCCTTTCTCAATGTAAATAGTTCCATTCCGTTATGTGTTATATCAGAATGAATAACCGCCCCTAGTGATGTAAGCCATCGCTTCGAGCGGTTATTTTTCTTATGTATGAAATTGAATAAACATTCATGCGTGGATAACCACTCTTTTATGATTGCGTTACTTCGTTTTAGAAATTCCTTTTGTAATTTCAAATTAGCATCTAGCATCTTATTCCCTAGGAAATAAATACAGTACATTCCGTTGATTGGCTTTTTTGAGATACCATATACGGCTATTGGTACATCATTCTCAATTACAATGTGGTTTTCATAATCATCACTGCATATATCTCTCACAAAATCATTTTTTCCATAATTTGGAAAATTTTGGTTCGCTATATTGACCTCTAAGGTGTCTATGGCTCGTAAGTTGATGTATAAGTCATGAATTAATGAAGTGTGCCTTACAGGGCAAATCTCAAAGTCCTGTAACATTTGGAAAACCACCGCCTATTTCTATCTCTCTTGTAACGCTTAAAAGGTTAAATGGGTAAGGTTTTTCGTGCAAGATACATACAGATGCATCGGTTGAGTACACTCCATCGAATTTTGGCAATATACATACCTTATCACCACTATATAACTTGAGTGGCGGTAATGAAATGTCATCCATATGGTTGAAGTTTCTTCCGATTTTGCCACCGAATGAATTTAAGATGTTCATCGATAATCTACTCATCGTTAATTGTCGGCCTTGCAACGTACCATCTTGTATTTGCATTTCAATACTTGGAATACGTAATCGTGTAGTGTAGTTAATACCAACGGCTACACTTTGTGCCTTGCCATCGATATTGATAATTGCCGTAGGTGGTACTTCCTTAATTGGCCGTTCCCTACCATTTACAACAATTTGCACATCCTCACCAATCAGATGAGGTACTGTGATGGTGCTGATATTCTCTGTGCTAGTTTGTCGGATATAACAATCCATGTACACGTTGTTATTATCAGCATTGTACATCGGCTCAAATCGTTCTATGCACATCACTGTACCGCTTTTGAAATCACGCTCTACGATTACATACAAACTGTCTTGTTCGCCCTCAGCTACACTCTCAGCATATTTATATTTGCCTTTAGTAGTGAAATGCGACCATGCATACACCTTTTGCTCAGGAATGTAAGTTAGACAATCGATATTGCCATCATCGGTAACATAGTAAACGATACTATCTGGATCTTGTGCATAAGCACTGGTAATAAAGTTACGATACTTTGTTAAGTGCTTAACGAATAGAGTTAAGTCAGCTCCTGTGTAGTTATCGCTTTCATAGGAATATCCTAAATCACGTACTACGCATCCTCTAGCCTGTACATATACACATCTATTCCCTATGTATTGTGGCTCACATTCAGATGCACCACGTTGTGTTTGTGTTCGCAAATTGCAGTTAGTCGGTGTGATAGTTTTAGAACCATCAATTATCCATTCATTACCACTCGTCAAAATCAATAAATCATTAGCAGGTATCAAATGTCGAATGTCATACATTTTTCGATTAATAACAGGTAGCGTGATTGCACTATCATCTGTAATCGTACCGCCTACCTTTTCTACACCAAAGTTGGAATAATCGCCTGTGCGACTAAACCATATGTAGTTAGGGTATTGAGTACTAGATGCTAGAATAAATCTATCTTGGTAAAACGTACATACACGAGGATAACCAAGGCCTTTGCCCCATTGTCCAAATCTGAATTTAGAGGTTGCTTCGTTTTCAACCACACCATTTAACACATTAACTTTAACGTGCTTACTATCTGTAAATTCTTTGATTTCAACTACACCATAGCTAACATGTGGCAAAAACGATAAATCTACATTAACGCTGCCGTCTTTTAAATCAGATACAACTTTCAATCTAGCACTAGGCGATACCTTGCCTGTATCTGTAACGTTGTAGTCATTGTTAGATGTGTACACCCTGTAATCTTTCCACGTTGTACCGCCATCGTTACTGATTTGAATTTTAACTGTGCCGTTCCATGTGCCGTGTGATGTGAATTTCCATAATAAATCCTCATCAGCACTAAATTGTTCTACATCGTAATTGATATTATTGTAATCCTCACCAACAAGTCTACTATATCCGCCGTGTCTTTCACGTGTAACATATTCAGTACGTTGTATTACTTCGCCAGTTTTACTGGTGCTTACTGCTTTAACAAAATGTTCAATCTGCATGACTGAACCAACCATATCAGCATTGAATATATCTTTTGTGGCGGTTAAGGTATCGCCATTCAAGATTACAGTACTTTCTTTGTCGATGTTAACTTCGCCGTATGGTTGCTCTGATAGTTTATATGTATCAAATCGCCAGTCCGTGTCACTATATCGTGATAGCGTTTTAACAGGGTATTTTCCACTACAAATGAACATTACATCACCACTTTGGATGCAGTTCAATTTATCGACCACATCGCTTTCAAATGGTGTTTCTAGTTCGATACCTGTATAGATACCATTCCGCCACACTCGGATATACTGCTCACCGATTTCAAGTAGGAATGATTTATTCTTTTCTGCCGTAAACTCAAACAGTCTTGTAGACTTATCTTTGTTTTTGACCTGTCCTATATATTCCGAACCTTGCCGTCTAGCTACTGCGCCATAAGGTCTGATTACTGCATTTTCTGCTAATAGCAATGCACTTTTAAACTGATCTAAATCAAAGCGCCTAGATACATCAGGCGAAATCTCACCAGTTGTAAATGCAAGTTGTGATATATACATTGGTTTCATGATTACCAACTCCTTGCTTTTACATAGTTAGAAATATATGGCATATCTTGCCTACGTTCTTTAGCGCTTAAACTCTTGGCCTCTTGAGTTGCTGCTTGATAGAGTTTATAGCATTGGTCAAATAAACCACTATTGCCAGTTAATGGCATGGCTAGTTCTGACCCCATTTTAGATTTCAAGGCCTGTACGAATACAGGACTGAATACATCTATATCTTGCACATCGTACACGTAATCAATATACGCAAGCGGTACATCACTTACTATGTACTTTGTGTTATCGTCAATAGTAAACACATCATATTCCTTTTGGCTTTCCGCTCTAAATCGTTCACCTTTAGGAATAACCCCTAAAATACGTAAGCACTTTTCAGGATACGCATAAACAAATTCATAGCCAGCTAACTTATGTTCAGATAACACGCACTCTTCACGCTTTCGTGCAAAATTCCATTCGTATTGAGATAGTAGCATTTTGCGTGTCGCATCGTAATGCAATCTGCATTGTCTAGCCGTTTCTGTTTCTTCATCAAGGCCGTATATCCTACCGCCATTGATTAATGACAAAGCCATGTTGCAAATATCAGTAGGTGTCATATTGCCCCCTTTGTAGTAAAAAAGAGGGATGCATACGCACCCCTCATTCTGTTATTCTGCAGTTTCTTCCGATTTCTTGCCTTTAGATTTAGTCTTTGGCTTATCTTCGCCATCTTCGGTTTCTTCTGCGCCTACAGCTTCAAACAAATCATTGAAGTAATCTTTATCATATTCAGCTACTTCTTCTTTTGTAAGTTCTACTGTTTGTCCTTCTTCAATTAAACCCTTTGTATTGTGATACAAAGTTACTTTTGCAATGTATTCCATGTTACCCCCTATTTGCTAGTGATACCGCTAGTTAAGAATACAGAAATTGTGCCAGCCGTTGCATTGTTGACATTAGCACGTGTATAACGTTTAACACCATTTGCCAAGCGTACTTTATATTCGTATCCAGCTGGTGCATTGGCTGGTAATGTAATACCATGCAACAATACAGGGTTAGCAATGTTTTCTGTATCAGATGTATACACGTTGATTAATGCAGTACCTGTTAATGCTTTGTCTACACGAACAACTAACCACAAGTTAGGGTCAGCATCACCGCTAGTAACCATAACATCGGAGCTGACATTGCCAGATAATTCACGTTTCCAATGGAATGTATTTAAAGTATCGATAATCATGTATTTTCTCCTCTCTACTATGCAGTAACACGTGCTTCTGTGGAAAGCAATGCATCAATTTTACGAACAGGAATACCATTCGCACGAGTAACCATTTTACCCATTTCCATATCTTCTGTGATAGTAGAACCATGCACTTTGTTCTTTTGCAAGCGTAAGAATGTACGCAATTCTTGGTTCATATACCATACTGGTCTACATCCAGTTAAGCTATGCATTTTTTCTTCTGCACGGATCATCAAGTTAATCAAGTTAGGGCCTGCGGAAATATCTTCTTTGATAGATTTCATATCGATATTAGCGATACGTACTACATATCTCCAGTCACGTACGGATAAACCGATGTTTTGTTTGAAGTGCGTGCGATAACCTTGGAACATAGAACCATCAGCTTTAGTTACTGTTACTTCGCCCAAATCTTCTTGTTCTAAACCACCTTGACTGCCACGTGGATAAATACCATGTACAGTAAGAGGGCCCCAACCTACGAGCCACATAGAGGCAAGGTTAGCAGTACCGCCTGCATCAATAATGTTTTTAGCACAATCAGCTTTTTTAATATCCAATGTATTAAAACGCGCGGATAAACCAATGAATTTTTCTGGTGTAGTTTCATCGCCATAGAAAAGTGTGCGTGCGATTTCTTGGCCCATGCTTTCAACAAACGCACTATCTTCTGTTGCACGGAACGCTACAGGGTCATTGGAAAGTTTAACCAAGTCTTTATCCACTTCGGAATATGCTTCCAACATACCACAAGTATCAGTGATTTGTTTGGTAGTGGATTTAGATGGTTGTACACCGCCATACAACATGCGCCATGTAGTGGATGGTAATCCAGTACGTACAGTTGTTTTGTTAGATGTGCCATCATTACATTCAATCATTGTCATGTCTTGAATGATTTCGTTTGTTTGGTTCAATTGCTCAATGATTTGTGCAATTTTACCATTTGGATCCATACGAGTTTGTAAATCCAATAATGTAGGATTGTTAGTTCCAATTGTAGCCATTAATTAATCTCCTTTAATCTTTAAACATGGACGGATACATATTCCGTCTAATAGCTTCGTCAGATTGATTATTTGCAGGTCTGTTGTTCCCTGCGTTGCTATCTTCGCTTGCCATACCAGCGATATGTGCGAATAGTTGAATTACTTCTACACGATTACCCAAGCCATTTTCAGCTAGGATTTCACGGATATTAGGAATTGTCTTTTCTACTGCTTCAACACCTGCGGCCGCTTGGCTAACAGTAGTATCAAATTTAGCGCCTAATACCTCACGAGCGTTATCTGCGTAACCTTTGTATTGTGCATTTAGTGCTTCTTGCTTTTGGTTTTCGTAAGCCGTTACAAGGTTAGTTGCATATTGATTGCCAAACTTAGCCATCTGTAATGCTTGCTCTTGCGTTGCACCTACACCATTTAGCATTTGTGAAAACTCATCTGCGATGGTTTGGTCAACTTCGCCACCCTCAAATGCAGTTGAGAAATCATATACAGTAGGTTCTGCAGGTTGGTCGGTGTTAGTATCACCGCCACCGCCTAAAATCGTACTTTGTTGGTCTTGTGTGTTCGTGTCCTGTGGTGTACCACCATTTGCACTATCCGTGTTATTGTTTGTGCCTTGTTCTAAATTTTCATCCATGGTTATTCACCTTTCTCTAATTCACTTTGTTCTAAAGTCTTGAAATACTTCTGCATCTGAATATTTTCTATTTGTGCTAGATGGTATTTCTTAACACCCTCTACACCATCGCCAATCTTGCCTAAATCGTTTTGTAACAAAATAGCAACAGCCCTCATTCCCTCGTTGAAGAATGTTGTACTGTTGCCTGTGAATGATTGGCTATTCAATTTTGCTCGGTCAAGAATGCGATAAAAAAACCACCTACCGAGTTCATCACTCAGTACGTGGTTTAGCGCTTCAATATCACGCTCTCGCATATAATCTCTTTTTTGTTTCATCTAGTACCCCATTCCCATTAACTGTTGCATTACAGGGTTTCCATCATTTGCTGCATCAGTTGCTTGTTTAGCCGCACTAGCCATTTGAGGTGCTAATTGTGCCGCTTGCATCATTTGTGCTTGTTCCTCTTGTTCTTGTTGTGCCTGTTGTTGTTCTTCCATCTTAGCTTGATAATCATCATTCGATACAATTACTTTTGCAGGTACACCGAGGTTAACACCATAATAATCCGCTGCTTCTTCAAAATTGAATTTTTGCAGAATGTTAGGATTGCCCTGTGCTAATGACATAAGGAACGCAAAATACTGTTCGATTGAAGTTAATGAAGATACTTTCTGCGCCTGTGCCAATGGTGAAATGTACTCTATCTTGACATCTTGGCCGTTTAATTCTTCCGCTAATGCTTCATCGATTGGTGGAAACACACCTGCACGATCTAATATCGCATAGGTACGTTCGATAATCGGATTAAGAAATTCAGATAGTAGCCGTTCCACTACAGGCCCTAATTGTTGTAACTTCTCTTGCGTGCGTTCCATAACTTCCCTTGCCGTCATTTGTCCATTGTCCATGTTATCGAGCATAAGGAATAAGTCAGCACTATACGCACGCTTGATACTGTCTTTAACTTCAATGATTTGTTGCATAATCCAATCAAGATTGATACCTACATTAAAGATAGGCTCAACCTTACCGCCTGTATCGACTTCGGTTATACCGCCCGGAAATAGCGATACACTACCGATTACATCGGATGTTACGGCCATTGGTGGCTTTACACCTAACTCAATAGCTGTTAATCGGTCTAGTTCCAACTTTTGCAACATCATTGCATCAGATTGTGCAAACCATGCACTACCTTTACCATAACCATTTAGATCATGTGTAGTGTGCCGTGCAATTGGAATAGGCCATTCTTCATAACCGCTATGTCGCAAGATTTCATCATCCCTACTCCCCTCAACCCAGTAAATAGAGGAGTAAGGCATGTTCTTGTTACCTAGTTTTCCATTGCGGTCTTTGTTTTCGCAAACCAGCCAACAAACAGTATATGTAGATGCATTACCCTTGCCGTCATCATATGCATTTTTAATCTTTTCGGTACAGTTATCATATCCAAACTCTTCCACAAGTTGGTCGCAAGTCATGTTATACTTTCGCCCAAACGTGTTAACCTCACCATTAGCATTACATTCTAATGCGTAAGTGCCGATTGGATACGATGTGAAACGTACACCAACTTTACCATCTGGCATGATTGACATCGGTGCTTGTCCGAATGGTAACTCCATATAGACTTGGTGAACCACATTGTAGAAATTGGATTTTGCAAATACTGCATACAATATTTCTTCACGCTCGTCTAATACTTTCGCTACATCGCTATTCGCTGCCATGTCAGTATTTTCCATGGTTAGCTTAAACCATTTACGGCTAGGTGGTGTCATTCCACTCATTACACCACTGGCAAATATTTGGCAACTTTCCCATGCAATCCCAGTAAGGATTTTATCGGTATACAACTTAGATTGGTCTTGTTCACCATCGAACACACCAAGGAATGGCAACTGATAATCTCTAATCATCTTCCATTTCTCAACGTACTTTTGACGATTGGTGAACATCTGATTGAATTTAGCTTTTATTTTCTTGTAGTCTTTTGGTTTGGTTACAGGCTTTTCTGTAGGTTGCCTTGCCAAACTAGATAAGATAGTACTCATATTAACCACCTAGCGTTGTTTTGCCTGTTGCTTGGCTCAATGCACTAGCCAAGATGGTACTATCATAACCAGTTTTCTTACGCTTTTTATCAGTGAACCATTGTTCATCTCTTTTTTGTGCCATATCATCAGTTTGTGCAACTGGTGTAGGCGATGGTGCTGGTTGCTTAATATCTGGTGTTTTAGCTTTCATACACATTCACATTCCCCCTTTACCCAAATGGTTTGTACTCTGTATTAGCTACTCTTCTGTGATTGCCATTTACTTTTTTAGTGACCCTAAACGCAAAGGTCAAGGCTAATGCATCGCCTTTATTCGGAGAGGGTAGCCCTCTTTCTTTCATGTCTTTCTTGCTTTCAAGTTGAATGCGGCCGTTTTTATCAATGATCGCTTCTGGCCCTACGAGGTCATCATACAATCCTTGTTCATTAGGAATTGAACCGCCCTCTTTTAACCACTCTTTCATTTCGCCCCACATGTACGCTCTCATATTGAGGTACATCTTGTTAGGCGATGCACCACCAAAGGCAACTAATCGCCATCGTCTACCCATTGACTTACCGATACTATAAATACCTGTGCCGTACCCTTGGTCGATAAATACCGCATCGGCTTTGTATTCATCCTCGAATTGTGCTATTAGGTTAGCCATACGCATATCATCGTCATTCTTTTCAATGGTTGCCAAACACTTCATAGAGTAACCATTACGCATTACGATTTCTAATGTATCGCCACCAGTCCATGCAGGGTCTACACCGATAATTACAGGTAGGTTATTAAACTCACCAACTCTGTACATTCGCTTTTGTGCTTCATCAACGATTGATGCGGATATGAATTGTGTATCAGATGCACTAGGAAATATCCCTCTTACACGCACTTTCACAAAGTCGCTATCCTCACCATGTATATCAATCCATTCTTGTAACTTAGCTTTATTCGATACTTTAACAGTACGGCTATCAATCTGATAGGTAGTCCAATATGCACGATGTTTTCTGAAACATTCTCTAAACCTACCACTGTTACGTGTAGGGTTACCAAACACGCACCATATAATCTCGGTTTCCATATCTGTCAAAGCACCCTCTGTTACTTCCCATATCTTATCTGAAATAGCGGATGCTTCATCAAATATGATAAGTATTCTGTTCCCTTGGTTGTGCAAGCCTGCAAATGCTTCTGGATTACTTTCGCTCCATGGAATAGCATCTATCCGCCATGTTTTTTCATACTGTTTATCAGCACTAAACAATGCGGTTGCCGTGTAGGTAAATAATTCCTTGCCTATGAACAGGTTGTACCACTTATTCAACTCAGCCCAAGTCTTAGACTTTAACTGTGTATCAGTGTTAGCAGTAACTACCCCTCTTGTATTCTCATGTGTAGCAATAGCAAATAATATCAGCAATGAAGAAAAGGCGGACTTCCCAATACCATGACCTGATGCAACTGCAATTTGTATTGCTTTAGCTAATGACTTTCCTTTGCGTAGTTCTTCACCTATTTTCTTGAAAGTCTTTACTTGCCACTCATCAGGGCCATCAAAGTTTTCAAGCGGTGTTCCTTTTTCACCCCAAGGGAAAGCGAAATAAACAAAGCCTAATGGATCATGCGTGAACGAACCCAACGCATCAATCAGTTGTGCCTTGTTGTACTTCATCTGATTTCACCCTTGCTTGTTTCATTCTGTCGGATATATCAATCTCTATTTCTGCATCAAGTTTTACCTTGTCAGTAAATAGCATGTGCCGTTTACCTAACAACTCAGCTGCTTTGGTTCTATCTGCAATCGAGGCATCCAAACCAAATGCATCTTTTTCTTCGCCATTCATTACCTTTGTTAGGTACTCCAACACTTCATCAGCAGTTGCGATTGTATTTTTACTACGCTTTTCCATTACTTCATCTATGTATTTACGTACCTTTACTTTTCTTAACAGCTGACTTCCCTTGCTTGATGCACTTTTCTCTGCATATCCAGCCTTAATAGCACTCTGTGTTGCGTTGGTAGTCTTGATATACTCATCTGCAAATATTCGTTCTTTTTCTGTTAAGGTGCTAGCATCTGCCATATATCAATCACCACCTTTATATGTTCTAACTAAAAATAGCAGTACTTCATGTTGCTTAGTACTGCTATATTCACTTTCTTTCTTATATAGTTGTCCTTGCTTGAACGTTTTCCCTTTCTTGTATTTATGAGGGAATGTCAGTTTGTATTCTTCCTCTGTGTACATTCGATTAACGATATACACCTTACAAGGCTTATCGTATTTACTCCATGATTGCCTTACATCGACTACATACCGCCTACCATTCATTTGTAATGCTTTAAGTAATTTCTTTATCGTTGGTTGATAATTCACATTAAGCACCACACAATACCGACTATAATTAATACACCGCACACAATAGCTAGACAATCAATAATACTTAATACGTTATCGTCTCTATGCTCAAACGCATATTTTGCTTTCGCCTGTAGGTCTTTGTTATCTAAATCTTGTGCAGCTTTTTTGAATAACGCTCTATCCTTAATGAATTGTTTAATCGCTTTAATCATTTTAGTACTTCACCGCCTTTCCGTTTTAGCTTTCCATTAGATCTAACACACAAACCGCATGTACTTTTTCTTGCGTTCCCCTGTGTGATGTATGTTTGGCACAATCCGTCATACTCAATGACATTAGCCGTACATTTCCCTTTCTTGTTGTTAAGACATTTACTCTTACAACACAATATATCAGTCATCATTTCTCCCCTTTTGATAACTTTATACAAAAAATGAGATATATCGCCGTGGATATACCTCATTATGTGATAGTTTTATTCATTTTTATTGTATACTCAAAACCAAAGTTATATAGTTGGCTATTCACCAACACGAGCATATGAATTGTAATCATGGTTAGTTCCCTCTATCTAACTCACGCATAACACTCGGTTCTTAATGGAACATATATAGCTTTAGTTTTCAATATGCAATTGCACTCTCTAAACTAATACCGCTAGTTGTTTGTAGTATGTAACATTTTTTCGCTTAAGGTTTTATCTCATGAAACGTATAGTTGGTTGTTATTGCATAATTGGAACGGATTATATGTGCGGTATTAGTTTACAAAATGCAATATAAGAGGTGCGGTGCGATTAGAAAATAATATAGATTGTAATGACTTAGAAACAATACTCGTTGATTTTCAAATACAAAATATAAAACCGCACCTCAATTGCTATTTAGTTTTTATAATTGCTCATTGGCAACTCTTACACCTTATATTCTACTATATGTTTTTAGGTGTTTATACTGACATTTACTGACATTTCATGACATTTACTGACATTTCAACTTGCCTATTTCAATTAACGCTTTTTCTTTATACCTCATAGCCTGTCTTTCGTTGAATTGGTTTTCAAAAACAGAATGTGCTTGTTTAGCTGACATTCCGAGCAGGTATTCATAACGTAACATTGTGCCACCTATTTCTTCACTTAAACTATTGATCGTGTTGATTACATCGCACTTGTACTCACTCAATTCATCAATCCGTCTACGTTGTTCTTTTTCTGTATCAATAAACCTTGCTACGCTATTTTCTAACCCACATGGAACACCGCCACCGCTCACTCTATCTTTTGAGTAATCGATAGCACTAATCGATGTAATGTTGCATCGTAGTTGCTCTATTTCTTTTGCAATCGATTTTATTTGTTCATCAACTGTCTTTACAGGCTCAAGGTATTTTCTAGCATTGCTAATTAATCTCTTTTCACTCTTTGTCGGTTCATTCAAATATTACTCACCACCCAACATAACACCAGCACCAAAGATAATTAACACAATACCAATTATCGCCTGTATGTATAACATTCGCACACATCCCTCTTCAAACGTATCAAATGCATCGCTTAAAATCACTGCTAAAACAGGTGAAACACCTAATATCATTCCAATTGTAATTAAATTTTCAGCCATATGTTTATACCTCTGCTAGTTTTATATAGTTCCACCATGATGTATTTGCAATTTTCCCATTTGACCACGATGTTGTACCACTATCCCACGTATGCGCTTTGCCACCTCTATAAAATGCGAAATAACGTTTTTTCCATTCGCTTTCTTTGCAACTTTTAACTAATACAGGTGTATCAACCTTTACTTTGCTCCAATCAACAATACCTAGATATTCTGCCACATCAATTACTTGGTCTTTCTCTTCAAAGCAGGTACATTTGACTTGTACACGTGGCGAAAATGGGCATAAATAATCTCTTTCATTGACAAAGAAAAATAGTGTATCATCTTCAATTTCGGCTTTTTTAAAGCCCAAATCATACATCCGTTTAAATAACTCATCCGTAAATTGCTTATCGTTCATGCTCCCATTCTCCTTTATCTTCATTCCATTTGTACCATTCAACTTGTTTCAACTTTAACACTGTTCCTTTGTGTAGCTCACCGATACAAAATTCATCATCGCCACTTTCACAAGCCAGTTGTTTTAGAAATTCAAATGCACTTTCCCATGTATCATGCGGTGCTATGTAATAATCTGAATGTTCTGTGTATCCGCTATAACCAATCATATTACACCTACCATGGTTGTAACGAGCATAAAAAACAAAAATAATATTGTTAAACCTAATACAATTAACGTTACATCTCCATCATCACAAATTAAACTAACCATCGCAATTTGTAATACCGCAATCATTTCTATTAAAAAGTTTTGATAACCTGTCATATCAACCTCTTATGATAAGGCGGATATTTCACCGCCTATATCTATCCAACCAATACTTTAATCAAAATCACAAATCCAAATATCAAAGCTACTAGCGATACACCCATGATCGCATTGAAAAATAACTCTTGCATAAACCTAATTCCATATCTATTAGCTTTTGCATCCCTATTAGCCATTGCTTTAAAATCTTTTGTTCTTGTTTGTAGTTGGTCTATATCACCTGTATACTTCCATGTCGGTGCGCACATATTATTTACCTGCTTTCAACTCTTCAACTTCTGCTACCAATTTAGTAACCAACTCTTCAAGTTGTTTGATTTTGCCTTTGTGGTTAGTTTCGTATTCACTACCTTTACCAAGTCTAAACGATACACCTGCATTAATCATTTTGTTGGCCAATGTAGCACCCAAGCTAAACATAACGTGTTCCGTTGGTGCATAGAACATTCCAAGTGCTACATCATTTGCGTTTTTGTAGTGGCCATAACCTACTGCAAATGTTAATTTATCATCAGAATTGTACCCTAGGTAGTGTAACGCACTTAGTGCAGCATTAGATACACCAGCTTTTGCTACTTCATGCATCACGTTTGAGATTTGACCTACTGTATTACGTTCTAAATCTATAATGCGTGTTTCGTGATTGTTAATTCTATCCGTATTATTCAAAATGGCTTGGCTATTTTGCCCTACACGCTCGTTTGTAACGGTTAGAGTGTTATTAATCGTTGTAAATCCGTTATCCACCTTAGCGCTTAAATTAGAGATATTCGTAGTATTTCGTGTAACTCGTTTGTCTAAACAATTCACATCTTTTTGTAGTTTGTTGATATTCTTTCCGTTTGTTTCAATCTCATCATATGCAGCGAATAACTGACTGCCATTAACTGCATCTAAACTGCTAGGGTCTACACGGCCTGCACTTACATTGTGCAGTTGCCTATTGTAATTGCTAATTCCACTGTATGTATCGCTTTTCTTACTGCCAAAGGATACTACGCTATTAGGACTTTCACCTGCGAATACATGAGTTACCCCATTTAATACAACTTGTCGAACACCTACAGGACTATCAGTTTGGCTGTTTGTGCCAATCGCAACGCTATTTTGAACGGGTGCTGATGCATTGTTCCCAATGACTACCGCATCAATACCACGCACTGCACTATGTGTGCCTACTACTACTGCACCTTGATTGTCTACAGTATTGTTAGCACCCAATACAGTTTGTTCTTTATTGTTGCCTACGTAATTGTTGTACCCAATTACGCTTGCTTGGTCGGCTTCAATCGTTCCGTTACCACCACCGATTACAACGCTATCATTTCCTGTTACTTTATTATCACGGCCAATTGCGATTGTATTTGTTCCTGTAACTACTGTATTTGCCCCTACGGCTACTGAATTGTAACCGCTTACTACTGGTGCTTGTGTGTTAGGCTCTACAGGCCCTGTTACAACACCACTTGCTAATACATTACCGCCAATTGTACCCATAATCATTGTTGCTAATACTAATTTATTCATGTTTGTTTTCTCCTTTTACTGTCTACTTTCTGTCTTTCTACTGTCTTTTCTGTCTATTTACTGTCTACTTCCCTGTACTACCGAACCCATTACTGCCTCTTTCCGTTTCATATAATCGGTCTGTTTCTTCTACCTCAGGCAATAATATTGGAACAATTAACAACTGTGCTATACGTTCGCCACGCTTAATTGTGTAATTCTTGCATGATACATTGTCATATACTGCACATATTTCTCCTGTATAATCGCTATCAATTACTCCCATGCTATTTGCCATTCGTAGTGGTGTCTTATGCATGCTACTACGAGGAACCAATAAACCAACATGAAAGTCAGGTATTTGTACTGCTATCCCTAGTGGTATTTTTCTCTGTGCATCTGCTGGTACTGTAATATCGAACGGACAATATAGATCTAAACCAGCACTCCATTTACTGCCTCGTGTAGGCAACTCAACATATTCATTCAATCTCTTTACTAACATTAATCCAATCACCCCATATTTTCGCTCTTGTTACTTGATTACTTGTTAAGTTCAATTCTTTCATGATTTGTCTGTTATTAAAACCTTGTTTACACAACGCAATAACATCATCAATCAATTTAAATTCATCTTGTATGGTTCTTTTCTTAGGTAATCCGCTACCTTTTCCACCGATAGCCTTAATTGCCTCATTTGTATCAAGGTTTCCCCATACTACTGAAGCTAATGCTAACCAGTTTTTGCAATTGTACGGAATACCATATACCGATGTATTAACTGCCATTACTCAATCCACTTTCTTTGTACATTTCAAACCAATCATCCGCCCTCATGGTGATTAACCATTTAGCATTATTTTTTCTGTGTGCCACGATTGGCATCACGTTCTTATGTTCGCTATCATGAATTGCTTGTGCCATTGCTTTGTCGATATTTAATGCTTGCACACGCTTAACTTCGATATGAATATTAGGTAGTCCAACACAATCGCTGGCATCACCTGTATTTCCACAATACTGTTGCGTTCTTCTCACATCAAATCCATGTTCCTTACATAGACTAGCAAATTCACGTTCACCTCTTGCTCCTTTTTGTTTACTGTTTATTGGCAATCTTCATCACCGCTATCTTTCAAGCATTGATTACACGCTTTTTGATACACATCAACATAAATCTCTTGTTTATCTCCGTTATACGTAACTTCGATATACTCTTTGATATGTACACCGCTTACCAACGCTTTCCAGTTTTGTAATGTTTTAGAAAACCAAACTACGTACATATCCATAAGTGCTAATTCATTAGCGTTATAACCAAATTCATTAAATAACACTGTTCTTGCTGCATTGATTGCTTTTTCTTGTAATTCGTACATATTTTTATTCTCCTTTAAAAAACACAATCCATATTGTCTTACCTCTGCGTTGGCCAAATAGTGGTTCACTAGGAAATAACCCTTTAAGCATTGGTAACGTGATTTGTTCCTCATTCCACTTAAAAATCATCGTTCCATTTGGCTTCAATACTCTCCAACACTCTGACAAGCCTTGTTCAATATCCTCTTGCCATGTTTTTTCTAACTTCCCATATTTCAATGCTAGGAACGATTTATCACCAACATTTATTAAGTGTGGCGGGTCGAACACTACGAGGTAAAAACTTTCATCATCAAAAGGCATCTTGCGGAAATCTGCGATTACATCAGGTTTAACAATCAACTTCCTACCATCACATAGTGTTGTGTCCAATGTGCGTTTATCCATGTAACAGGTTTCATTATTTTCTTTATCGAACCAAAACATTTTGCTTCCGCAACATGCATCTAGTATTTTCATATACTATAAACACTTACTCCTTAATATAATCACCAATACGATATGGTTTTGTTTCTTGTACAACCCAAGATTTGAGATCGTACCCATGACGTTTTTCCCACGCTTGGAATACTTTTGTTAGTTCTTCGCTCAGTTCGTCCATGTGTTCGTTTTTAACATCTTTCATGTAATCGTCTGACCACTCTTCGATTTCATCATCTAAATCGTAATCACACACATTCCAAATTACTCGTTCGCCGTCTATCTCAGGTACATATCTATATGGATGACCTATTTCTATTGTTGTTTGTAACAATTCTTCTCGACTTAAAGCATCAAAATCACCATAGTTATATTCATTATCTACATAATCTGCGATGGCATCTTTAATGCTATTTTGCGGTTCGCCAGCTACTTCATCTTCACACCAACAATATTTTGTTTCATCTTTAACTAGCATTGTTATTCACCTTTTCAACTCTGTACATTCAATAATGCAATTTGCAGGCGATACAGAAATAAATCTTTTTCGTTTATCAGTAAAAGTAATCACTGTTTCGTTGCCTATTTGCACATTTCGTATAGCACGTTCAAATGCTTTTTTATCTTCAAAAGTTTCAGTCTCATATGTGCCTGTTCCACAATTCATAACAATTGTTAACTCAACCATTTTTATTTCTCCTTAAAACGGAACATTCTCATCGCCATCATTGTTTTCAAAACTATCAAAGTTACTACTACTGTCAAATTCACCCTCTAATTTTCGCCCTACGAAATTAGCAACTACCTCTGTTACATACTTCTTTTGGCCGTTGCTATCCTCATAGGAACGTGTTTGTAATCTCCCCTCTACGAATAGCCGTTCGCCTTTCTTACATGCACCAACCGCCTCGCCAGTTTTGCCCCATGCTACGCAATTGATGAAAGCAGTTTGTTCTTTTGTTTCGTTGGTTGTAGAGTCAATATAAGTATTTGTAGCAGCTACTGTAAATGTCGCTACGGCTCTGCCTGTTTTTGTAAAACGTAATTCTGGATCACGTGCTAAATTCCCTAAAATCTGTACTGTATTCATATATTCTCCTTTAAATCTTTTGCTCGATACACATCGTGCCTTTGTATACCTTGATGATTTCCTCTAGGCTTTCAAAGGTTCGTGCATCGGCTTTCATAATCATTTGCATCTGTTGAGATGCCTCTTCCTGCGTTTCCACATTTAGAGGTATCTCAATAGTGATTACCATCTTTCGTTTCTTACTTAGCATTTATCCCCCTTACCAACAACTAAACTGGTTTAGTTCAGCCTCTACATCATCAATAAACACATCGTAGCTAGGGTGAATGTGGCAATCGACTGTTGCCTCATCACGCATGATTTCAAGTAGGTTATCGATTTTCACTCTAGCCTGTTCTTCGCTAGTTGCTAGCATCGTAAAACTAACATCGAACGATACTTTACAACTCACTTCAAATTCCTTTGGTTTTTGTTTCATCTATCCCCCTATAGCACTTCTTAATATCGCTTTACCTTTATCGGATATATCAGTGTTATCTAGTATTTCATTTAAATCTACTGGCTTTGTTTCTTTGGCTACTTCTACCAAGTTACCTGTACGTGTCATTTCAATTTGCTTTTGACCGCTCATGATCATTGCTTGCTCTTTTTCTGCTTTCTCCCTAGCCTTGAGCAATATGTGATTATCCTTGATTGAGTTAGCCATACGTTGGCGATGTATTTCTCGTTTTTCCTCTTGTTCGTACTGTTTGATGAATTGAGCCCTACAAGAGGCCTCGTTATATTCATCACCCATAAGAGGGTTGAACGATGACCATATAGACTTAGCACACTTTAATGTCAAGCCGTCTAAATGTTCAAGTCCATGTTCATATCCGTATGTACTTGCACACTTAATCACTCGTTCCCATGCACTTTGAGGTGTTGGAAGTTCCTCATGTGCATTCACGTATGCACTTAATGCGGAACATTCCTCTCTCAACTCTGCAATGCTAGGTAAAAATTTACATCGATTAATCAAGTTGGCTACGGCTTGTGTTAGCGTTACAGGATTAACATCAGCAAGCATCGTACAATACAACTTGAAACGCTCTTTTGTCATATCAGTAGACCACGCTATCTGTAACATCGATAGTGATTGAGCTATCATTTCCTTGTTGTTCATTTCTGTATTCCTCCATTACCTCTTTAACAACATTGATTGCATTATCTTTACTGCTTTTCTTTTTGCCATAATTATTGCTAGCCCATCGTCTAACAGTTGCTTGCCAATCTTTCATTGAATTTCTTCCTACTTTCCAGCCATTGCTTTCATAGTAGTCAATGAATTGTTGTGCATTGATAGAGATATTTTTTTCAGAACAGTATTGTTCAATATCTGAGATAGTAGGTTTAACAAAACGCTTGCGTTTTTGTTTTGTGCTTGCACATTTATTATCTATCTCTTTATCTAACTCTTTCTCTTTATCTAACTCTTTCTCTATCTCTCCGTTACACAAATGTTTCACTTGCGTTACATCGGTGTTACATTGTAACGCTTTTTGTTTCTCCCTATGTCTACGAACCCTTACAGCTACTGCGGTTTCACACCCTGTACTATCTTTTGTATCTGGCAAGTAGTATTCCTCATCTGAACGCATTTCAAGCAATCCGCTTTTGAGTAGGTATTGTATAGTGATTTGTACATTTTCCTCTTTTTCATCAAGGTCTAATGCAAGTTCTGATGCAAAATCATCTTCAAGTCCATCAAAGTAAAGTTTTCCATCGCTCATAATTGAACGTAGTAACATTTTGAGATAGATAATTGTATAGGTATCACCACCTGCAATCTTTCTTAATCGTTTAATTTCTTTACGTTGGAAAAAGTCCTTGTGTAACTTTAACCAAAAGTATCTTTTCGGTTCACTCATAGGCTAATCCTTGTTTAGTTTTTCGATAAACTCATCTTCGCTTAACGGCTTGCCTAGTGATACAATTCGTGCTAACACACTAGCAATTTCATCAGCTTCACTTTCTTCTGTATCTAATACACTATCAACCATTGCGTGTATTGCATCTAATTCACTGATTATTCGGCTATTAAATGTATTATCAGCTTGGTCTTGTTGGTAATATTCAATTCGATTTTCTACGTATGCTCTAATCATTATTAACTCGTTCATATTTATCTGTCCTTTCTTCGACTTCTTTTAATAGATTTCGTCTAATTTCTTTTGCGAACACACCATGTGCTTGATAATGACAATCTGTACATAGGCAAGCTAGGTTTCTTAAATCGCTTAATCCACCTTGTGATCTAAATACTATGTGATGGCATTATAATCCCCAACTACTTCCGCATATAACGCAACACCCATTATCTCTTTCAAATGCTTGCTTTCTTGTTATTGCGTATAATTTATTGTCGTTACGTTTTCTTTTATTCACCTGTGAACCACCTCTGTTAAAGCACGTTCTATACTCCATCCCCTAGATAATCTAGTGTGCAAACAGTTAGGTTTCATCCCAATTTGTTCTGCCCATTGAGTTAATGTTTGTTTTTTGCCTTTGTATGTTATATAGTGATTGGTTCGTTTATTATTACCTTGTGTTTTAAAATCAACCCAACGGCAATTTGTAGGTGAATAACCTTTGGTGAAATCGATACGATCTAATGTCAATGTATCTTGATAGCCATTGTTTACAGCCCATTCTTTAAAATTAAAATAGTTATCCATCCATTCTTCACAAACCTTAATTCCTATAGCACCATAGGTTTTATAATTGGTGTTGTTTTTGTTATTACACCTATCTTTCATGCATCTATAAATGGAATATAACCTTGTTTTATAATCACCATGTTTAGTCATTCGTTGCGTAAAATTCTCTATGTTATAGCATCCACAAGAAACTGTGTTACCTCTTCTTAACGAAACAGCCTCTACTTTTACATAATTTCCACAATCACATTTACATAACCACTTAACATTATTTGCTCTACGTTCTCCGCTATCACAAATAGCAACCAATCTACCAAATCGCTTGCCCTCTAATTCAAGTTTCTTTGCCATGTTCCCACCCCTCTATGAGTGATTGAATGTATTCGCTAGGTTCTAATTGAATACCTAGCTGGTTACATTCATCGGTTAAACAATCAATTAGCCTTGCCATTTCTTGCTGGTTATATACTGATGAGCCGTGATAACACATGATATTGTGGTATCCCTTTAGGTTTTGACATTCGCCAGCATCTTCGGCTAGCCAGCCAAGCCCATGACCTCGCCATATTTGTATGTAGCGTTCAACTGCATCCTCTCTAACTGGAACATATGTAAAATGTCCACAATCTTTTATAGCTTTTTTGTACACATCTTCTTTTGTTGTGTAGCTATTTTTACTTAGTTCAAGCGCAATCTTCTGTGCTATGAGCCAACAGTAAGAATTAGCATTTAGACTTCTTGATTTAGTTTTACGTTTGATTTCTACTGTGTATTCTTTGTCAGCAGTAATCTTTGATAGATCATTGTCATGCGGTGCTGGTATTACTACCATTACACCGAGCGGCGAACGCAACAGTTCGATGTTATTTGTTGTCCACTTCATCGTTTAGCGTACCTTTGAGCATTAACCCAATTAAATGCTTGTTGGTAATGCTCTTGTTTTAGTTCTGACGGCTTACTTACTTTGAATGTTTCTGTTACATAATGCACTAAATCATCTTCACTAATACCGCTTTGTGTGGCTCTAGCTTTTAGAGTTTGCCAGTTGTAAACAGTTTCTTGTGTTTGTTGTAATGGCTTTTTGCTATTGTCCATTGTGTCAGCATCTTTTGTATCATCAATTGCTAACAATCCATTAAGGGCATACTTTCTAGCATAACTGGATGTAGCACCAGTTACTTGTGATGCATCCATACCTTTTTTATCAAGGCTTTCTCTTGCGTATGCACTTGTAGATAGTTGTTCTTTCCCATCTGTAATAGTTGCGGTTGCTTTAACGTAGAACCTATCACCAATTAAATCGATGCTATCTTGAATGGTTAGTACCAATCCGTGTTTAGTAAGTAGAGGTTTAACACCCTCTAAAATATCTTCGCAACTGCGGTAATTGTATTTACCAAAGGAATTGTATTGTCCTTTAGGCGCTTTTAATTCTGACTGAATAGCTACTATTTTTTCGATAAATTCCATGTTTCACCTAACCAATCTGTAAATTAAGATGCTTTTCAATTCTTGCACCTGCTACTTCTTGTTCGTTCTTGATTGCTTTTTTGATTGCCACCTTATCAGCTGCGATTGTTACTTTTCTAAACTCATCAGGCAATGCATCTAAGTTGTCAATTTCTACTGTTTCGCTTTCTTTGTAGTAACATTTGAATAGTCCAACTTTCTTTTCTGTTAGTTGGTTTTTTTTCATGACATGATCAATATTGTTCTTTAATCGTTCAGTCATGTTTTCCAACGTTTTTGCTTTCGCCTGCATCCGTTTCGCTTCATCTTTGAACGCTTGAATATCGCCTTTAATGTTGTGGATAAACATTGCAGTATTTTCGATTTTTTCATCAATGCTGCAATCAAGCATATCCAATGTATTTTGAATTGCTTCCATATCCTCATCTGTTTCCGCTACTTCAAGCATCGCTTGTAATTCTTCATAATCTTTACTCAATTCGTATAAACTTGGCATTCAATTTCTCCTTGTGCTAAAATACAAGTAGAGATATTTCACATACTCTCTACTCGCACGCTTATGGCTTTGGTCGGTCTAGCGTGCTTTTTTTATTTCTCTCACCCAGAAATTTGAAAGGATGAGTAGGGTCAACCCCAATGATATTTGTAAAAATGCTGTGTAAAAATCAATTCTATCGATTTCTACAGAACCTACTGTTCCTATTATCATTAGGAACGCTATTGTTCTTACAATCCAAATCAATTTCATAATTCATTACCTACAATCACTAGCATTTGACTGGTGATTTTTTTAATTTCACTTTTCAAACGATTATTTTCTTCTCTTAGTGTTTCCACCTCATTTTTTAACTTTCTGTAACCAATAGCCGAGTATTCACTTTCAACTCCTGCCAGCGCCTCGACCTCTTTTTTGTTAAATCTAACTCCACTCATATTTGGGAGTTGTTTTAACTTGCCTTTGTTTCTTAGGTCGTATACTGCGGAAATCGAAATTTGAAACAATTCCGCTACTTGGTTAGCCGTATATACAAGGCTTTCCATACATCACCTCATTACAATGTTGGGTTAAAACAAAAACCATACGCTCTATGATTATTAGGTCGCCCAAATCTTCGCTTTAACACATCAGATGTGTTTTCACATTCCATTCGTTGAGCATCTTCACAATGACATTCCCACCCATAAGGTGTAATTTCATCAAATATTGTTTCGATGTAGTCATAGTGATCTTCTCTGATTTTCATACCAGCGCAAGCAATGGCTTCTTTAAACTTATTGTTGATAAACATTTTTGTATCTCCTTTCATTCCTTGCGTGAATATCTGCCTTACGTGCCAGTTTTACCCAAGATAGAATGACTTTCTTATTCCATCTTGATTTGTTACGTTTAGGCCATTTAGCTTTGATGAGTTTTCGCCAGTATTGTGCGTATTCATCATTTTGACCAGCCCATCCAAATCTTGTGGATGTTTGTCCGTATCGTTTGTTGGCTAGTTTTAGAT